>VAOX01038197.1_pt1 | contig 34342 bp, 25 predicted proteins | sample 3393891 | NCBI WGS metagenome assembly VAOX01 (sample SAMN08290429, study PRJNA428436) | hydrothermal vent metagenome | isolation source: Deep-sea hydrothermal vent chimney | place: Indian Ocean: Southwest Indian Ridge | depth 2822 m m
ACGTCATTATCAATGAATTTCCCTGTTGCGCGTATTGTCTGGACTGTCCGCTATAATCATAGTTAATATTTTCAGGCAATATTTTTTTTGCCTGATTTTGCAGATACTCAAGCGCTGATCCCAGGCCGACACCTGGCATAGCCAAACCTTCGACTGTAATGGAATTTAGTTGTTGCATTTGGGTTCGCTTAGAGGGCTCGACATACTGCTTTAAATGGATAACACTGGAAAGCGGTATCAAATTTCCATTTCCTGCTTTAACATAATAATCTTTCAGCATTGTATTATTTAAACGCTGCGACCTGGAGACTTGCGATATAACCTTATAACTACGCCCTTGCATACTAAAGAAATTAACATAACCTCCGCCGAGCATTCTTGAAAGATTACGCCCTATCTCCTGCATACTAATACCAAGATCACCCGCGCGATCACGATCAATCATAATTTTAATTAACGGCTTATCCATGCTGAGAGATGTTTTTAAAAAAATAAAATTTCCACTTTTCATTGACGTAGCAATTAATTGTTTAGCCGCTTCGTTGAGATATTCAAAAGATTGATCTGATACCAACATAAACTGTACAGGCAGTCCTCCCCCGCTACCTGGAATACTGGGTCGGGGAAATGTGACTATCTTAAATCCCGCCACCGATTGCAACTTCCTCATTAACGGGAATTGAATTTGTTGTTGACTGCGCTGATTAACCTTATGGCGTTCTCGTGCAGGCTTCATTTTAAACCCACCGAAACTTAAATCACTAGCACGGCCCAACAGAAAAAAACTCTCGTGGTATTCAGGGAATTGCTCAAAGATCATCTGCACCTGTTTGGCGTATGCTTTATGGTAATCCAGAGTCGCCGTTTGCGGTGTGGTCGCGGCAAAAAATAATATGCTTTGGTCTTCAGTCGGAGCAAGTTCCTTTTTACTCATATTGAACATAAAATAATTTGACGTCAGTACTACAAAACCCGTAACAATAAAAATAGATTTAGTTTTTAATCCACTCGCCAGAGTTCGTTTATAAACAGAAGACAATTGTTGAAAACGTTGCTCAACCCACTGTTCAAACTTTCCTTGTTGTCCCGCGCTTTTAAGTACTCGCGTAGACAGCATTGGAGATAGAGTCAAAGCAACTATGCCAGAAATTAACACCGCTGCAGCCAAGGTAAAAGCAAACTCAGTAAATAAAGTACCCACTAAGCCCCCCATAAAGCCAATAGGGGCATAAACAGCTAACAAGGTTGTTGTCATGGCGACAATAGGGAGCGCCAGTTCACGGGCACCCAGCAATGCTGCGTTAGTAGGAGTTTGTCCTTCTTCGATTTGCCGGTGAATATTTTCCACAACAATGATCGCATCATCTACGACCAAGCCTATCGCCAGCACCATCGCCAGGAGAGTCAGTAAATTTAACGAGTAACCCAACAACAGCATTATAAACGTGGCACCAATTAACGATAACGGGACTGCTATAGCAGGAATAAATGCAGCACGAATTGACCCAAGCGTTAAAAACACGACGATTATAACCACTATAATAGCTTCCGCCAAAGTCCAGTACACTTCAGTGATAGAGTCTGAGATGAATTTACTGGCATCATAAGGGACTTTAACCAATAAACCTTCCGGAAGTTGTTTCCTTATTTTAGGTATTTCGTTATTAATTGAAGTAGCAACAGTAAGTGGGTTAGCCCCTGGGGCCGGCTCTATTCCAATAAAGACCGCTGGTATGCCTTTGTACCAGGCACTGGACTTATAATCTTCTGCGCCTAAACTGGTCTTTGCTACATCACGTAATCGAACCAGACTATTACCTGTTTTACGAATTATCAGATTACGAAAATCATCAGGACTGCTCAAATGAGTCGATGCAGTCAAATTGATGGTCACGTATTTGCCCTTTGTAGCTCCTATCCCTGCAAGGTAATTATTTTGTCGTAACACTTTGGTAATATCGTTGGCCGTAATATTCAAAGCAACCATACGCTTGGGGTCGAGCCATATTCGCATCGCAAAGGGCTTGCCAATAACACGCGCTTTAGCTACCCCCGGCAAAGCTTGCAATTTAGGCTGTATTACGCGAAACACATAGTCAGTAATCTTCGAACGGTCAATTTTATTACTATAAAATGCCAAATACATTAAGGCGGTTGAATCACCCGTTGTTGATTCAATAACCGGGTCCTCGGTACTTGCCGGCAAGACATTACGCTTACTTGCTATTTTAGCCTGTATCTCAGATACCGCTGCATTAGGGTCATAATTGAGCTTCATGTAGACCTTAATAAGAGAGACACCCTGAGTGCTAGTCGAAAAAATATAATCGATACCCTCTGCCTCGGCGATAGCCTGCTGTAAAGGCGTTGTCACAAACCCCTTGACTAGTTCAGAATCAGCCCCAGGGTAGGAGGTCGTAACAGTAATTACAGTATTTTTCATTTCAGGATATTGGCGAACATCTAATGATACAAGTGAACGCAAACCAATAATCAAAATCAACAGACTAACAACAGTTGCCAGCACTGGGCGTTTTATAAAAAGATCAGTGAATTTCATTAGAGAACTATACCCGACTATTCGCTAGTGACTTTTGAATGATTTAATTTTACAGAATTATTAATCGAAACAGGCAGACCATTTCGTAGCTTCAAATAACCGGCAACGACTATCTTGTCATCTGGTTTAATACCTTTTAATATTACGACCCGACCTCGAACCGCCCTACCTATAGTAACCTTTTTACGTAATGCAATTAACTTACCTTGCTTATTCTTACTAATGACATAGACGTAATTACCATACGTGTTAAAACTAACCGCCACTCTGGGAATAGTAAGAGACTTAACAGCTTGGCCCACTAAGGTAAAAACTTCAGCAAACATTCCTGGCCGCAAGTGACCGTTAACATTTTGAAATATAGCTCGTATCTTGATTGTTCTTGTGCCCGTATCAATTCCGGGCTGTAGTGCATTAATTTTTCCTTTAAATAACTGTCCTGGGAAAGCGCTCAGACTAGCGACAACGTCTAAGCCTTTTCTAATTTTTGAGAAATACCGTTCCGGTAAAGAATAGTCAATATAAATCGGGTCAAGTGTTTGCAAGCTCACTACTCTATCACCAGGCTTGAGGTACTGACCAAGGTTGACGTTTCGTATTCCCAGATAGCCTGTAAAAGGCGCAATAATAGTTTTGCGATTTATTATTGCCTGTTGCTGAGCGACCTCAGCACGAGCTGCATCGAGCGACGCCCGAACTTCGTCATGACTGGATTTAGACACCAAACGCTTGGGAAGCAATTCAGTAGAACGCTTATATTGTATTGCCGCTAATTTGGCTGCCGCTTTTTTAGCAATTAGTGCTGCCTGATCAACACCATCTGCCAGTTTCACCAACACCAACCCTGCGGTAACCTTATCACCGGACTTGAATAATATTTTTCGAATAATGCCTCCTACCTCAGTCGTCACGCCTATATCATGCGCCGCCACTAAAGACCCTGTTGCTCTGAGACGCGGACGCTGCATCAAGATCTTAACGGATTCGATAGCGACGGTAGGCGCTGGCGGCTTAATTCTGTTGCTGGCCATTGATTTGAACTGCCATATTCGAGCACCAAACAATAAGCCAAATAATATGACTAAAAAAATTGCAGTATAAACTGAACGTCGTAACAACACAGCATTGCCTCACATTAGGTTCGAACCATATGAATGTAAAACAGGATATCATTAGCCAGCACTTTTTACAGTAATAGAATATGCACGTTAATTAATTTTAACTTGAATCAAGTGATTCGATTACGTCATTAATGGTACTAAACTAACTATCCGCATTAACGCATAGAACATCTGCGTAATTGCAGCAAGAAAATAGGTTCAGCCAAAGAATTATTGAAAAAGGATAATTGAACAGGCCATCAGTAAATTGAGATAACTCGTTAGCGTAAGATTAAGGATAATAGGTATGCGAGATATGACGACTATACAGGACTTGTTTTGAGCACAAAATATTTCTCTAGAAATAACGCAACCAGTCGTGAAGAAGACGACTTTCTTCTTCACGAACTAAACAAGCTGAACCTTAAATAATTTGCTTGCTTAAGTGCCGTACGCGGAGGGTATAGTTAACACAAGCCCGACACGCAGTCGATTATGTTGAATACGATTAAGCCGTTTTAGCTTCACAACACTCACTCGATAGTGTTTCGCGATATCATCCAACGTTTCACCTTTAACTATAGTATGACGCCTACGTGAAAAAATGGTGTTAGGCGGTGCATTCTGTTTAAAATAGCGCACCACTCCGCTCATAATTGAGCCCGCAACTTTTCGCTGGAATCGCCGACTCTTAAGCTTGTACTCTTCGGTAGGATTTGATATGAATCCAGTTTCAACCAGAACTGACGGGATATCAGGTGACTTAAGCACAACAAAACGAGCCTTTTCATGCCCTCTGCCATGTATATGCGTAATCTTGCGAAGCTCAATCAATAACGCTCGAGCAATATCACTGCTGGCGCTTAGAGTACTGGTTTGAGACAAATCGATTAATACCTTACGTAAAATTCGATCACTCGTTCTTTCTATATCAGTTCCGCCCACCTGATCAGATTTATTTTCACGCTGTGCCAGCCAACGGGCGGCTTCATTTGTTGCGCCACGTTTCGATAAAGTGTAAATAGACACGCCATTGGCTGAGCGTCGATGCGCGGAATTAGCATGCAAGGAAATAAAGATATCAGCCCTATAGCGGCGTGCCAACCGTGTTCGTTGTTGCAAATTTATATAGTAATCACCATTACGAATTAGCACCGCACGCATTCCAGGTTGACGTCGAACCAGCCTGGCTAAACGCCGAGCCATATTCAATACAACGTCTTTCTCTTTGGTACCACGTTTACCAATAGCGCCTGGATCTTCCCCACCATGACCTGCATCAATCGCCACGATAATATCACGTCGACGAAGTCGCCTACTCTTGCTCTTACGGTTGGAATAAATAGACCTAACAACACGCGGCCTCTTGTGTACCCGAGGTTTCTTTTTATGTAAATCAATAACAAGCCTATGACCATAAGGACCGCCAGGACCTAAAACAAAACTACGCGGATTAGCCTTACCCTTAAGGTCGAGAACAATACGGAGTCCGGATTTAGGTAATCGACCACTACGAATGCGCTGTACCAAACCTTTATTAAATGATTTGCCCACTAAAGTCGAGGAAACTATAGTCTTTTCCATATCAATCACAATACGAAATGGCTTACCATTTTTACCTTCAATCGCAAATACTCGGTACTTAATTTTTGAACTGACATCAAACACAATACGTGTTCGATCAGGAGCCGCCCACAAGCGCGCATTCTTCAACGTGACTGCGTGAGCCATCGAAAATGACAATAACAAAATAACCACTGATCCAAACAATGTCTTCATGACAAACAATAACCTCTAGCCCTGTGTTTAACTATATAACCCGGCACCTGCATGCGCAATCTTAAAAGGGAAAATTCTAATACTTTCAATCGCTAAACGAGGTATTTTTCTGTGATGGGGTATTTTTCTGTAACAATAGAAATACCAATAACTTATTTTATTTAATGAATTTATACAAAACTGTCCCCAATCACCCTAATTCAAACACCCCTAAGTGACGATCACGACCTAAGCAGAGACTCACTCAGTACTATTCGAGATAAAATCTCACCCCCCTTGTCTGATACAGAACTCATGCCAACTACGCGCGCTTCCCCTGCATACTCTATGTTTAATTCGATATCAGGGACTGGCAACACCCCCCTTCCTAATTCAGGCCACTCAACAATTAAAATTGAGTCGTCTTCAAACATCTCTCTTATGCCCAGGAATTCCAACTCTTCAGGGTCCGATAACCTATATAAATCAATATGGTATAAATGAAAATCAGCCAAGACGTAAGGCTCTATCAAAGTATAAGTAGGGCTCTTCACAAGCCCTTCATACGCTGTCGCGCAAATAAATCCCCTGGTAAAAGTAGTTTTACCCGCCCCAAGATTACCCGACAAATTAATTTGACAAGGCGCAATAACGGCTCGACACAAACTGGCGCCTAATTGCTGCATTTGCAAGTCGTCCGCAATTTCAAAATTTCTTTTAGCCACTTTATTGCTAATCATTTCACGTCACTAAGAATGAGTTTTTGTTTTGTTACATTTGAACGAAGACTGTTCATGCTGGATTAACTATTAACCTCAGCAATCCAACCACATCACTGGCAATCAAACCTCTTTGCCCTTCACGAGCAGCGAGGTCGCCTGCAAGAGAATGTATTAACACACCTGTTTTAGTCGCTTCCAAAGGTGATAAACCTTGCGCCAAAAGTGCAGCGATTACGCCGCTGAGCACATCCCCCATACCCGCGGTAGCCATTCCGGGATTACCTGCCTCACAAACCCATGTGCTAACGGGCAATTTATATTCAGGTGCTGCCTGCACAAGCGAGCCACTCCCCTTAAGGACTACAGTCGCTTGATAGAGTTCCGCCAATTCTCTCACACTAGCAAACCTATTATGCTGTATTTGAGCTGAACCGCAGCTTAACAAAGCCGCAGCCTCGCCTGGATGTGGTGTTATAATTCGGTTTTTGTACGCTTTATTGCGCATTATAGAGTCGTCAGACACTATAATGTTTAAAGCATCTGCATCTAAAAGCAATGGCTGCTTACAATCAATTACCGCTTGAAGCATTAAATGTGACCAGATAGATTGTCCAAGCCCTGGTCCAACCACAACGACATCCGCAGATTGTATTAATTTTTGCAGCCCCTTAACATCAGACACTGCATGGCACATCACCTCCGGATAACCACTATCAAGCAAGGCCGCATGAACAGGATGTGTGGCTATTGATACCAGTCCTGCCCCCGTGCGCATGGCGGCCATAGCAGATAAAGCCACTGCTCCGCTATACCCGGCAATACCGCCAATCACAAGGACATGCCCGTAATTCCCTTTATGAGAGTTGTGCAAGCGTGGGCGTAGTTGTTGCAATAAACGCTTATCCAATAACTCTATTGAACCACCATCAGCCGGTAATAACTCATAAATGCTTTCACGTGCCCCCAGAGGTTCAAAAATTATTTCACCGCTGAAATCACGGCCATTAGCTGTATACAAGCCGCGTTTACGTCCGATAAAAGTGACGGTCATATCTGCTTTGACCGCCTCGCCTAACTCACAACCGGTATCGGCATCCAGGCCTGACGGTATATCTAACGCCACTATGCCTTTTTTTTGATTGTTAATAGCCTGCACGGCTTGCAGCCATCGCCCTTCTAATGGACGCTGTAATCCTGTACCGAGTAATGCATCAACGATAACAGTATTTTCCCAATCAACCATAATGCCCCGCTCCGGTTGATATGATAAAGAAGCACCACCCGCCGCACTGTAATCAGTAAAAGCCGTTAATGCGTCACCTTTCAACTTATTACCATCGCAAAGTTGCAGTAGCCTTATTTGTATGCGTCGCGCAAGCGCTAGTCGGGCAAGAACATAACCATCCCCGGCATTATTGCCACCACCGCAAACAACTATGATCATTTCTACATTGGGCCATCGCGAGACTAAATGCACTAGCGCACTTTCACCCGCGGCACACATTAGTTCATAGCCGCTAACGCCTTCATGCTTTATCATTAATTGATCGAGCTGGCTAACTTCTTCCGCTCGAAATAACCTGATGGGTAACATCATCAATCCCTTACAATAGTGGTAAACCATGGCCTGCTACATTTAATTATAGCCTTCTATACGGTCATACCCTATTGCTTTTTGTGGTTAAGGCCGCCATTGAATGCCACGCGGGTTTGCCATAAACTGAGTAATAATGAACAAAAAGAACTCTCATGCAGAATCAGAGAACAGTCTGCAGATCGTGGATTTGCAAGCAGTCGACCTTAATGCCTTAGCCCTTAGCATCAAAAGCTGGGCCTTTGATTTCGGTTTTCAAAGCTGTGGTATTTGTGACACTAATTTAGCCCAGGCTGAACAAAAGCTTTTTGAATGGCTCGACAACCACTATCACGGTGAAATGCACTATATGGCAAAACATGGCACCATGCGTTCTCGCCCAGCACAATTACTCGAAGGCACACGGCGCATCATCAGCGTGCGTATGAATTATTGGCCTGAAGAAAATCTCGATTGCAAACAATTATTACAGCAACCTGAACAAGCTTATATTTCGCGTTATGCACTCGGTCGCGATTATCACAAATTAATGCGTCAACGTTTACAGAAACTCGCCAATAAAATTGAAGATAACATAGGCTCCTTTGGTTACCGAGTCTTCGTTGATAGTGCCCCGGTACTTGAAAAAGCTATTGCCGAAAAAGCAGGACTCGGATGGATCGGAAAACACAGCAACCTTATTAATGAAAAAACGGGTTCTTTATTTTTTCTCGGTGAAATTTATACTGACTTGCCTCTTCCAGTGGATATTCCCGGAAAAAACCATTGTGGCGACTGTACCGCCTGTATCGATGCCTGTCCCAGCAACGCCATTATCGCACCCTATATTGTCGATGCACGACGATGTATTTCTTATTATACGATCGAACTACGTGAGTCCATTCCAGAAGAGCTTCGGTCTATGATGGGAAACCGTATATATGGCTGTGATGACTGCCAATTGGTTTGTCCCTGGAATCGATTTACTGATCCCACCGATGAAGCTGATTTTCAAGCACGACAAGATTTGGATACAGCCAGTTTATTGCGCTTATTTCAATGGACTGAAGACGAATTTCTACAAAACACTGAAGGTTCAGCCATTAGACGAATTGGTTATGAGTGTTGGCAGCGAAATATTGCTGTGGCATTGGGAAACTGCGATGCTAATGATGAAGTGATCAAAATTCTAAAACAACACTATAACCACCCTTCTGAGTTAGTACGTGAGCATATTCACTGGGCTTTGTTACAACAAAAATCTAAAGTTGTAAAATAACTATCCAACATTACTCAATGGGGTCAGACGCCATTGACAGTGCTTACATATCTCTACAATTAGATAAAAAATCGAAACCCCATGACCAACACTCTGCAACAGTATAGATTAATTAAGAGGCTGTCACCATTACCATAGTCGCCTCAAAGTGACGAGCCTCCAAGTCCTCTTTACTAATGGCTAAACACACATCGTCATCCCTGAGTTCGAAACCACTGCCCATATCGTAACTCATCCGAATGGTCGCCAGGTTGACGAAGTGTTCATCCAGTGAACCGGCAACCATTTCATTACACTCATATTCATCTTCGTAATAAAGCTTCGCCCATGACGCTTGATGCTCAGGATGATTAGAATTTCCAAATATACGATCAACACAGTTACTGGGTACTTCTGAAAGCTTCCTCCGTTCACGCCCAAGAAGACTTTGACTCCAAATATCATCACGTATTTGCTCTAAAAAATCGACATCATCATCCGACAAATTTACGGAGTGCCTTATTGGATGGTTCCATTCAGCTATATCGAAACTATAACCAAATTGAATGAGGCTTGCTTTTCGAACAAATTCAGACTTCAGGTTTTGAGGAACTGACGCTGCTTGTAACGAGCTAGTATTTGGGAAAAAATAAACATGCGAATGCCGCTTTTTAGGATCATGATACTCGTACATCGCGCTATTCGCTTCGACGAAACACAGCAACAATCCTTCATCAGGAAGTCTATTATCATTATCGAAAGGTGATAGCTCTTGCATGTTGAACTGAAAATAAAACGCCATTGAATGCCCATAGACTTCAGGCCAACTAAAGTCGTCAGGCACCATAGGATCACCACCAAAACGGGAGGCAAGCTCTGCGGCATCATTTTCTTTTTGCACTATAAAACCAATAGTCGGGATTATTAAACTAAATATAGCCTCAGCGTCATCCCAGCCATTCTCATACCGAGACACACACTCAGTAATTTTGTGAATAAAATCCTGTTTTTGTATTTCATAAGTTGTCATTGTAATAATATCAATTTCGTGGCTATAGTTTGGTATTTTATTGACTTATCGTCTCATGCCAAGCAATAAAAGAAAACCAATAAGCATAATGAATTAACTATAGGAAACTAGTTACATCTGAATTTGACAACATAACTTATTGCATAGCGATACTAATTATTTTGCAGAAATTAAATAATTCATTTTTTACTATTTTTCAAACTTATATTTCAAATATCGATTAATCAAATTATCCGTAGACTGCCCATGCCCATTAACAAGCTCACCATCAGCGATCTCCCCCTGGATTCTCTTGGCCAGTACCTTACCTAACTCAACACCCCATTGATCAAATGAATTTATTCCCCATATCACACCCTGCACAAATATTTTGTGTTCATACATTGCGATCAAACTTCCCAATGCATGAGGGGTAAGACGGTCCATGACAATAGAAGTGGTCGGCCTGTTACCTTCAAACACACGGTGAGGCAATAATTTATTAATTTGTGTATCAGTTAAACCTTGTGCTCGCATTTCATCTTCTACTTCTTGCTTGTTACGCCCTTTAAGCAGCGCTTCAGTTTGCGCGATAAAATTCGCGATCAATATATCATGATGTTTACCTGTGCCGTAATGAGAATGCACCGGAATAATAAAGTCTGCCGGGACAATTTGCGTGCCTTGATGTATTAACTGAAAATAAGCATGCTGGCCATTAACCCCTGTTTCACCCCAAATGACAGGTCCAGTACTATAGTCCACCTCTTCCCCATCGCGAGTAATACGCTTGCCGTTACTTTCCATATCTGCTTGCTGCAAATAATGGGGTAAATCGCGCATATAGTAGTCATAGGGCACTATCGCGTGCGTTCGAGCATCATGAAAATTAATATACCAAACACCAATCATAGCCAGCATTACCGGGATATTATTTCGCAAAGGCGCTGTACGAAAATGCTGATCCATGTCCCAGGCGCCGTCGAGCATTTCTTCAAAATTATCCATTCCTACCGCAAGCACAATAGGCAAGCCAATCGCTGACCATAACGAATAACGGCCTCCTACCCAATCCCAGAACTCAAACATATTATCAGGATCAATACCAAATTCTTCGACCGCTTTTTTGTTGGTAGACACAGCCACAAAATGTTTAGCAATCGCCGCTTTGTCGTTATTGCTGTGTTGCAATAACCAGTCACGAGCAGTAGTTGCATTCGCCAGGGTTTCCTGGGTAGTGAACGTTTTTGACTCAACGATAAACAAGGTACGGTGAGGATCAAGCTGACGCAAAGTGTGTCCTACTTCAGAACAATCAATATTAGCCACAAAATGAAACTTCAGGTTTTCTTTAACATAAGGCTCTAGTGCCTGTACAGCCATGCGCGGGCCTAAATCCGAGCCCCCAATCCCTATATTAACGACATCGGTAATAGTTTCACCATGGAAACCTTTCCACTCACCACTTCTAACCTTGTCAGAGAACTCTCGAATACGCCGATTGACTGCATGAATCTCAGGCATCACATCCTTACCCTGATACATCACAGGGTTATCTGACCTATTACGCAAAGCAGTATGCAATACGGCCCTATTTTCAGTAAAATTTATGGGGTACCCTTCGAACATACGATCACGCCATTGCTCCAGATTTCTTGCCCTGGCAAGCTGTAACAATAATTCGACGGTATGTTCACTTACTCCATTTTTGGAATAATCTATAAACAGCTCACCTACCGCTCCTGAAAAGTGCGTTAAGCGCTTATTATCATTCCTAAACAAGCTACGTGTCGATTGTTGCGCACAATTTTTATATTCAGCCTGTAGAGCCACCCATTGGGGTAACTTGGTCAGTGTTGTCATGCCCATCTCTACTTCTATTTCGTGTTTAATTTTATGCATTTGATTCTATATTCCACATCGTATGCGTTTAAACAGTATCCCATTTTCTTTATTACCACTCGAAGGACCGCCCACTTTTTTCGTACTAATCATTCAATATGCTCTATGATTCCATTGTGCTCTGAACTTTAAGCGAATGCCAAACCTGCACTCTAGATCTATGTGCTGATGTCGTGTGCTGCTACAAGTAAAGTAATCTATACGACCCTAAGTAAATACTGTAGGCGCTACTTTACTCACCAAACGATAACTTATTAGTAACGATCACTTAAAAAATCAGTAGCGATCGCTTAAAAAACGAACAAGCCAGGTTAAGTATTGGCACTGTTCGTGATTATATTCAATAATATAGTCAATATTGTGTCAGTTAAAATTGAATGCTAGTTCCGTGATTATAGACAAATTTCATAATAGAAAATACCAGACACACATAAATATGAATAAATTATTATAAACTCGGAACTCGTTCCGATATAAAAGCCAAAAACACAAAAAATAATTACTCACTAATAAGGGTTCTGGATTGAAAATACTTTTTGCAAGCAGTGAAGCCACCCCACTAATAAAGACTGGCGGTTTAGCCGACGTCAGTGGCAGCCTCCCTATTGCCCTGAATAAAGAAGGTGTGGACACACGGCTGGTCTTGCCCGCCTATCCTGAAACCCAGAACCACTTAAGCAATATAAAAGAACTTACTTCTATTGAGCTGATAGGCAGCGTCAATCCAGTGCGCTTGTTACGAGGCAAACTCAAGGGTAAAGACTTAACGGTATATTTAATTGATGCCCCTGGCTTACTGGATCGAGTAGGTAATCCCTATAGCACACCAGAAGGCAGTGACTGGCCTGACAACGCAGAACGTTTTTGCGTATTTTCTCGTGCCGTAGCAGTTCTTGCCCTTGGCCTCGGAAACACTGGCTGGAAACCTGATGTCGTACATTGCAACGATTGGCAAACAGCCCTTGTTCCTGCTTTTTTATCCGTTCAAAAAAATCGTCCAGGCACAATATTTACAATTCACAATCTCTCATATCAAGGACTTTTTCCGAAACAAACGTTTGATCGGCTCGAACTGCCCAAGGCTTTTTGGTCTCCGGAGTCACTCGAATTTTTCGGAAAGATGTCCTTTATAAAAGGAGGGCTGGTTTACGCCGATCAAATTACTACTGTGAGTCCGACATATAAAAAAGAAATATGTACACGTGAATTTGGATATGGCCTGGAAGGTATTCTTGAGGGCCGCATTGAAAATCTGCATGGAATCTTGAATGGTGTAGATTACTCAATATGGGACCCCGTACATGATCCGCTGATCAAGAAAAATTATAACAGTACCAGTTTTACTATCAATAAACTTGATAATAAAAAGGAACTGCAAAAACAATTTTCCCTTCCGCTTAACAGTAATGTTGCAATAATTGGCTTAGTCGGACGTTTGGTGGAACAGAAAGGCATTGACCTGGTTCTGGATATACTTAAAGAAACTCTACAAATGAACGTTCAACTCGTCATTTTAGGGACTGGTGAACCCACTTATGAAAAATCTTTACTAATGATTCAACAACAAAACCCTGAAAAACTGGGCCTGCAAATAGATTATAGTGAGCAAACAGCCCACTTAATAGAGGCTGGTGCTGATATTTTCTTAATGCCCTCTCGTTTCGAACCCTGTGGCCTCAACCAGATATACAGTTTACGTTATGGCACTATTCCCATCGTTCGCAAAACGGGAGGCCTGGCAGATACTGTAGTCGACACTAACGACCAAACCATTAATCTTGGCACTGCTACTGGCTTTGTGTTTCAACAAGCAAATGCAGCCTCTCTACTCGCGACGGTTAAACGAGCACTCGATTTATATACCAACAGAATCTCGTGGCGAAAACTTATGCGTAACGCCATGCAACAAGAATTTTCCTGGGCCAGCAGCGCGCGCGAATATATCGAGGTTTACAAACTAGCCGCAAAATAGACAGCCAGCAACGCACGAGACTATATTAAGAAGCTAGCGACCACAAACCTTTGCCGTCACGTACTTGATGCTATCGTTATAAGTAAATATTGTTAGGTCATTAGCAGCTTCATAGGTACGATTTCACTTATCCAACCGCATAAACCCCTCAAGACGTTGTATAATGGCCGCGATTTTCACGCTGTCCGTGAAAGCAGCTATTCCATAATGAATTAAAGCCACCGGTTGTACAATCCATGAACAATAATCAAATATTCCAGACCCATGACAAATTTCTAAGAGCTCAAGTACGCCTGTTTGGTAATTTATTAGGCAATATTCTTCGCGATCATGCAGGCAAAAACGTGCTCGAAATTGTAGAATCACTACGTAAAGGTTTTATCCAACTCCGTGAAGCACCTGATGACGCATTAAAGGCAGAATTGACGCAGCTCATCGACAGCCTGGATCCAGACACTGCAACAGATGTGCTACGCGCATTTAATATTTATTTCGGACTTGTCAGTATTGCCGAAGAATCTAATCATCATCAAGTTCGTCATGAAATGATCTGTAAAGACGGCCCTTTGTGGAGCGGGTCTTTTGACAATACCTTACAAGATTTCATGACTAATGGTCTTCAGGCAGAAGAGCTACAAACTCTACTCAATAGTCTACGCTATATTCCTGTATTTACCGCGCACCCGACTGAAGCTAAACGCCGTACTATCCTCGAAAGCATGCGCCGAATATTCTCAACCGCACAGCGACTCGATGATAGTCGACTTGGCAACGATGCAAAGCAAAGAATCACAGAAGAACTGCAAGACCGAATTCAAGTACTGTGGAAATCAGACGAAGTGCGAGTTCATAAACCAAAAGTTCGCGACGAAATACGCAACGGCTTATATTATTTTAGAGAAAGCCTTTTCGCGGCCGTTCCTGAGATTTACCGTAACCTTGAGCATTCAATACATCAACATTATGGCCAGGATGAACAAAGCAGTCACAAGATTACAGTACCAAGCTTTTTACGCTTTGGTTCATGGATCGGCGGTGACCGGGATGGCAACCCTAATGTAAAGCCTGAAACGACTGAAAGGGCACTTCAACTCCATATGCGTGAAGTGTTAGCCGAATATATCAGCCGCGTTTCGCACTTGAAGTCGACCTTAACTCATTCAGCCAGTTTAATTACTGTCACAGATGAATTTACGAGTAGTTTGGAAAAAGACCAGGTCGACACCCCGGTACCATTCGCAGAACGTCCTAACCTCTTCAGTCACGAACCTTATCGACGCAAACTGCATGTCATGCTCTACCGTTTGCAAAATAATCTAGATCATATTGATCAATGTCTTGAGGGAACGGCTTCCGGATGTGCTGAAAATGGATTTACTAGTGAACAGGAATTCCTTAAAGATCTATATCTAATTCGTGACTCACTAAGAAGTCATGGCGATGGAAATATTGCCAATCGAAGCCTTCAAGACTTAATCCGTTTGACCGAAACGTTTGGCTTTTACCTGGTTAACCTGGACGTTCGACAAGAATCTACGCGGCATACCAATGCGGTTATCGAATTATTACAACAGTTTGGTGAAACACAAGATTACAAAAATATCGATGAAAATGCTCGCGTTAAACTGTTAACAAGTTTACTCAGCGAAGCAAACACCCCCTCAGTCAATCTCAATGACCTCTCAGAGTTTAATCGCGAAACAATCGAGGTTTTCCAGCTTATTAAACGCATGCACAGTGAAATAAGTCCCAATGCCTTTGGCCATTACGTTATCTCAATGACTCATTGCGCAAGTCACGTACTCGAAGTGATGTGGTTGGCCAAGTTAGCCAAGCTTTGCAGTCTCAATCCGGACGATTCGTTTTGTAATATAGAGATCTCACCGTTATTCGAGACCATTGAAGACCTGACACACGTTGAAGAAGTTCTACAGACACTGTATTCAAACACAGCTTACACTAAGTTATTAGGCCTTTCTTCTGGCACACAAGAAGTGATGCTAGGTTATTCTGATTCATGTAAAGATGGGGGTATTCTTGCTTCCAGTTGGAACCTTTACGAAGCCCAGAAAAAAATCATCACTCTTTCTGAAAAGCACAATATAGGCTGTCGCTTATTTCATGGTCGTGGCGGTACAGTCGGTCGTGGTGGTGGCCCGACTCATGAGTCGATTTTGGCACAGCCCCCAAACACCGTAAAAGGACAAATTAAGTTCACCGAACAAGGTGAAGTATTGTCCTACAAATACAGTAACCCGGAAACGGCTATTTATGAATTAACCATGGGCGTTACTGGTCTCATTAAAGCCAGTCAGTGCGTGGTAAAACCATTGCCCGACGACCGAAAAGATTACCTGGGAATAATGGATAGCATTACAGAACACGGTGAAAAAGCTTATCGCGATCTGACTGATAATACGGATCACTTTCTGGATTATTTCTATGAAGCCACACCAGTATCAGAAATTGGCCTGCTTAATATAGGCTCGCGCCCATCACATAGAGCCAAAGGCGATCGCTCGAAATCATCGATTAGAGCAATACCATGGGTATTTGGCTGGGCGCAAGCTCGCCACACTTTACCTGCCTGGTATGGACTGGGTGCAGCACTTGAACACTGGCGTCAGCAAGACCCGGAACGCTTGTCAAAATTGCAAACGATGTATCGTGAATGGCCTTTTTTCCGGGCATTACTCGGTAATATACAAATGGCTTTATTTAAAGGTGAGCTCACTATCGCGCGTGAATATTCAATGTTATATGACAACGAAGAAGTGCGTGAAGGTATTTACAGCACCATTAAGTCTCAGTACGAATGTACCGTCGAACAGGTTTTAAATATTGCTAATATTCAAACGTTGCTTGAAGAAAATGAAACCTTGGGGCTTTCACTTAATCGACGTGCTCCTTATTTGGATCCGATAAACTACATCCAGATAAAGCTACTACGAGAGTTTCGCAAAAATCAAGGCGAAGGCGTGGAATCAAAATGGCTTAATCCATTATTGCGATCCATTAACGCTATTTCAGCAGGTATGCGCAATACTGGCTAATAAGTCTTAAAAAACCTGTTCTGTTAGTCCCCGGTGCAAAAACTACGGGGACTAACATCGACAATTCCTTAACGGATAAATCTGGTGCATGACACTTTCTTAAAATTCAAAATATCCTAATTTAGTGCCGAAATAAAACTTATTTCATACTAAATTTTACTCCACACTAATATTTTATTATTAGCAGGCATTTCGATTACCTGCTTAATTTCAAGATGTCTTTCTAGACCTTCACGACGTAAATCGGCTATATCCCGAATACCACTCACTGGGTTACGTTGCTTTAACCATTGCTCAAACCGTGCATTACTGTCACTGGTAAATTTGCCATCTACATTATAGGGTCCATAACTGACCATTATTCCTCCTGAAGGCAACACACTAGAGACAAGGGACAATAAATTGATACATGACGCCCATGACATAATATGCAATGTATTTGCAGTGTATATATAGTCATACTGTTCACTTAACGTCTGCATAGACTTAACTAACTTGGCGACAACATCGACATCTAAAGTCAACGAAACCGAGACATTAGCAAACCCTGAATCCACTATTCCCTGATCAAGCATCCTTATTTGTGACGAAACATCCGAAGGAGTCCAATATAAGTGAGGGAAAAGAGACGCAAAATATAAAGCGTGCTGTCCCGTACCGGCACCAATTTCCAAAACGTTACCTGGCGTTACAAATAACTTTTCTAACACCTCTGCGATCACCCGCTTATTTTGATCTGCCGATTCAGCATAAGGTCTGGTCATATCAATACACTTGCTTAGTAACAAGTCCATATCGACTCAACTGTCTATCCTGAGTACGTGCAAAAAAGAGTTGTGAACTAATACTTCCAATCATCGCCATTAGCATATCCCATTGCGTATCCCAAACATCTCCTTGCTGCGCAAGATATTTCACCTTGGTTGCCTCTGTAATAAGCTGTTGTGCCTGAGCGTTATACTTGGCTGCCACTATCGCGTTGGGTGCCTGCTGCGCCAATGACAGAAGTTTACGTGCCTCATCAGTGACATGTTGAGGACCTGCCACTGCGGCGATCCATTCAAGAAACTCATACCAGACACTAATCGCCATACACACAGTCAACACAAGGAAAAATAGCCATTTCCCTGGGACTAACGGTGACCGACGTATTAATATTTCGCGAACAATCATCGCGGGCACAAACCCTTGCGCAAAGTGCCCCAGCCGATCAAAGTGATTTCGTTCCAATTCAAAAAAATCTTTAAGCCATAACCCTGGCGGCGTTAACTGATAAGTATAATGAGCACCAACCAAGAGAATAATGGCATGGATAAATACCAGGCGGTACGTCAAAGGAGTAAATTTGAAGCGTGAAAAAGTGACAAACAATATTGGGATGCCCACTAAGACCCAAATAGATTGTACCAACCACTTTACAGTGTGATCATTTAATGCGCTCCATGTTATAATTAGAAATAACACTCCTAAAAGCGATTTTAGTTCTGTAGTTGTATATTCTTTAGTCGACATATGACGCAACTTTCCTACTCGGGCTTAATTAAACTTTAGTGAAATGACATTCTGTCATGTTTACAACAGCCTGTAAATCCACAACAAGCATGATGAAAATGATTCATCACAAGCCGCAAATTCAATAATGGCCACTTGAGCCAATCATCGATGTTGTCTAAAAGACAGCTCAAATTAGACCAAAAGAGCTATCGTGAGAGCGACACAACTGAATAGCTGTATTAGAAAGACTGAGAATAATCAGAGATTACAATAACCATTGACTCATCCTCGAAATTTTCGAACAGTATATTGATTGACTCTGATCAGAGATACAAAGGAAAAATCTCTTAGATGATTAAAGTTCTCGCTTAACCCGCTTTTACCGAGATCGACAAAGGGTAATTTTTAAGTCTGGCGTTAATTGTCTTATATAAACTGTCCAACCATGCCTTGCGTACTATTTTAGAGATAGAGGAAGTATCGAATTCCTTTTCTCGAAAATCCCACGGTGCAACGATTACGGTAATATCATTTTGCCCTATTGTAGCCACTAGTACGAATAACTCTTCTATCGCAATGTCACCAAGTGCTATACAACCAATACTAGCACTGCGCCCATGAATAAAAATATCGCTGCCCGGCTTATGTCGGCCTTCCTTACGCGCATGCTGTAGGTCAAAATTATTGGGATAATTAATTTTCATTGATAAATGATAAGAACTATTCGGGTTCAGTGCGCTTATTTTGTATACCCCTTCAGGAATTTGCCTATCCCCTTCTCGCAATTTTGGACCTAAAATTCCGCTACTTGCCGTGAAAGGATATTGACGTATAAAGACCCATCGTGATCCCTTTAACGCCCAAAGTTCGAAGCGCTTTTCTTTCTTGAATGCCAACATGCTTATTTTCAATGGAGGATACTTTACACCCGCTTTAACAAACCATGGCTTTAAACGCTTATCTACTGCCGACATATAAAGGTCAGTGATACTTTTAACTGTGTTTGAATATTGTTTAAGCTCTGGTGTTTTTAAGCTTTCAGAAACAGACTGATTAATTAGCACCACACTTAAAATAAACGCAACAAGCACTAAAGTTCCGTAAAATATCCATTTTGCAATTGTTGACACAAAACTCTCCGTAGATAATCTCGATAGTTATCTATCATAAACGCATAGATTAGAGTACAGGGTAAAAAATCTGTCATATTATGTAAAAATAGAGTAAATCTTGCAGGAAAAGCCGCTACAGACATGTGAAGGCAAACAAAAAATAAGCATTAGAGGCTATAAATACTTTATCGAAGTTGACTTGACTAATTACATCAATTCTTTGTATTAATGATTTTCCTGACTATTATTAAAAAGTAACTAGACTGAATCAGAAGCATTATTGAGCTGTAATTTGTAACACACAACACTACGTTAAAATCCATTCATCAGCCATTCAGCTCACATTCGTTATAGTGCAAGTCTGTTAAATCGAAACTTAAACAGGTGACAACATGAAGAAAATCATAAAATCAGCAATATGCGCGAGTCTATTGGTAACTACTCTAAATTTCACGATAAGTTCTGCGACTTATGCCGGCAATAAAAGTCTCGGACATAAGATTAAAGATGCTATTACCAATAAGCATGGCTACGGTCGGCACGGGTATGACAGTTATGGCTATAACCGCCATGGCTATAACAAGCATGGTTATGATCGTAGCGGTTATAATCGCCGAGGGTACAACCGCCATGGAGTGAGACTCCACGGATATACTCCTTCACTTTATAACCGACATGGATATAACCGTTATGGTTATAATCGTCACGGCTTTAATAAACATGGTTATAATAAACATGGCTACAATCGACATGGTCTTAATTCACGCGGGCACTATCTAAAACGGCATGATTCCAGAATCCGTCACCGTCGTCGTGGACACAGAAGCCGTAGGCACTAGGCAACGTATTCTGTAGTGAGTCTGGGGGACATCTGATTAAGAACGATATATTTAAAGAAACTGCCTTAATGCTAGTAGTTTAAAAAATATATCGACCTCTTAATCAGAGGCTCACCAGCCTTTGTCTTTAAGTTTCACCCCACCGTAAATACAATATATTCTCAACTTCAACAAACTAATTGATACTGTATCCCCTATTTTTAGGATATTTTGACCTGAATCATTTTTTTCTAAAGATTCTCACGTTAATGTCTACCTTCTCATCGTTGAGCGGCCATCTCAGACTGGGAACATGAATTCTCTCACTGAAATTTCAAGTAGACAGCAGCCCATAAAACTACTACTAATTAATCCTCGCCTGCCTGAAAGTTTCTGGAGCTTTAAGTGGGCCACTAAAAACATACTGCCCAACAAGAAAGCCATCAACCCTCCTTTAGGTCTGGCCACTTTAGCCGCTTTATGCCCTGCAGACTGGCAGGTTACTATCGTAGACGAAAACATAGAGTCACTACCGTTCAACCCACAGGCCGACATTGTGGGGATATGTGGCATGGCTGTACAGTTTAGCCGGCAAACTGAGCTATTGGCGTGGTATCGTAGTCAGGGATATTATGTCGTCACTGGCGGCAGTTATACATCACTATGCAGTGAGGATTATCGTGACAAAGCCGACACTATTATTGCCGGAGAAGCAGAGCGTATCTGGCCACAATTCTGCCTGGATTACGAACAAGGCACTGCCGCTAGCCTATACCAGGAAACTAGAACCGTTGACCTTAAAACCTCCCCCACCCCACGCTTCGACTTACTAAAACTGGATAAATACAGCACCGCAAGCATGCAATTTTCACGAGGCTGTCCTTATCAATGTGATTTCTGCGACATTATAATAATGTTTGGACGCAAGCCACGCGCCAAAAGCATGGATCAAATTGGCTTAGAACTTGACCTATTGCGGTCGCGTAATGTACATAATATATTTTTTGTTGACGATAATCTGATCGGTAATAAAAAAGTCGCTCTACAATTACTCCATTACCTTGCTGACTACCAACAACACAATAACTATTACTTCAGATTTGGCACAGAAGTCTCGATTAATCTTGCAGGTAATAACGAATTATTGAAACTAATGCGTGCGGCTAATTTTACATGGGTATTTATTGGTATCGAGTCGCCCGATAAAAAAAGCCTTAAGGAGGCTAACAAAGGTCAGAACATTAAAATAGATTTACTACAAGCAGTACAAACCATTTATCAATTTGGAATCGATGTACTTGCAGGTTTCATCATAGGTTTTGATAACGACTCACTTGAAACATTCGAAAAGCAATATCAATTTATTCGTTCGTCAGGAATACAGGTTGCGATGATTGGTTTATTAATTGCCCTGCCTAAAACCCCGCTCTATTTACGCCTTGAGAAAGAAGGCAGATTAATTCCCAAGGCTGCTTGCGATGATAATACTAAACCTGGCACCAACTTCATCCCCAAGAGTATGAGTTATGACGACATGGTACAATCATACGAAACTCTCTATTGGCGTTTGTTTAATAATAAAAATATAGCCCTACGTATTCATAACAAAGTAAAGTATTTACAGAAACTGGTGCGTCACGATGAATACACTCCCAAACAATATATCAAAATTGTCGGCAAGCTATTACCGGCTATTATTAAAGGCGGTCCTGGACGCCTCTATTATTTTACTAAAAACTTAATCACAACCAAGCCTTCGCTTTGGCCGGCGGTTTTGGTTGATTGGATTGCAGGCCTTTCTATGCAAGATTACATCAGACGTCACTTTTCCAGGAAAGGGCTCAAAGAGCACAGCTTAATACAGCGAACTTTATCGGTAATTAGGCGATTTTGTGCGACAGAGGTGTCACAGGGTAATCTTGAAATATCGCTAAATTCAGACACTCAACATTCTAATTTACTGGTGTCATTACACGGCAAAGTTAACGCAATTTTTTTGAATCGTGTCAGCCGGCGTTTAAAAAGATTATTACGGAAGTCATCAATGACTTTTACTCTGAATATTAACTATTTAAGTTTAGGCCAAGTACAAAAACTCGATCGAATGTTAAAACGCCTGGCCCGTTATGGTGACAGGATTTCTATTCGTATTAGCCGCCAAATAAAGTCCATACTAACAATTGATTCTTCAGTATTTCATGTGGTCATCACGTAACTTTATTTTACCGTTTTTATTATATTAACTGAATCAAAAAAGGGCAGCCCCCTTATGCTGCCCTCTGACTTAGGCTCCCCTGATTTTACTGATAGTCACTATATTCTATTGACTTCATATAACGCTGTATTAAACCCTGTGCTTCAGCTAGATTTTGATTCGATAAACGTTTATACAATTTTTCCTTTTTTGTATTTCCAGCAGAACTACCATGAAGATCGGCAATAGTATACCAAGCATAGGCTTTAACTTTATCTCGTCTCACACCCAAACCCCGGGCATAAAATTCCGCTAATTTGTAGTGTGCATCCTTATAACCCATCAATGCTGATTTAGCATACCAGCCAAAGGCTTTTCGGTAGTTCTTGTGACCCGTACTTACCCCTTTTTGATACATATATCCCAGTTGATAATGCGCACGAGGGTCTTTAAAGGACATCGCTTGAGAAAGAAGCTTTTGCGCCAGGCGCTTGTTCTTTTTGACTCCATGCCCGTACAGATAGGCTTCGCCCATATAATACAGCGCATGCTTTTCGCCTTGGTCGTTCGCCATATTAAACCAATGCATCGCCTTTTTATAATTTTTGTAAGGGCTATTAGCGTCATAATACAACAAGGCTAGGTAAAAGATCGAATCTGTATGCCTTGCGTCCGCTGCCTGGCCCAACCATTTTCTTGCTTTATGATAATCCTTTTTAATACACTGTCCTTGCAAATACATCTTACCCACAATAAATTGAGAGGAAACAACTCCCTGATTCGCTTCTTCAAGCATCGTGGTTAAAATGGATTGAAAATTTCCACACCGTTCTTCTGCCACCGATACAGCCGTAAAAGATACAAAAATTATAAATGCAAAAAGTACGGCAAATAATCTAATTAGTACCGTTTGGTTAGATGTCTTCACGTGTCATCCCTCATGATCGAAATCATTATGTGAAAATAATATAGGCGAATTGATAGTTGACCTAATTCTAGCAGCCTCTCAAAAATTGAAAGTTGATATGAATATTTTTTTAAGATATTAGTTTAAATTGAGATGAGGTTCACGAATCGTATTTAGAATAAACATAGTTAGTACAAGGGACATACTTAAAGTCGCTAAGATAAGCTGCGTGAGTTTGCACATTGAGTGTAGACTCTATCACATTGCATAAAACGTTAACTTTAATCCAGTAGTTTTTCGCCACCTGATTTAACAGTTAAGCCTGTTCTTTAGAAGGTAATATTTTAGATTTTTCTGTGCACCATTAGTAAAGCCACATTACCTGACAAATTGTACGACAAGAATCACATGGAATAATTTAGAGTTTAACTCACCAACTCTAAATATTATTCATCGCACTAAGTTAAGGAGCCTCTGATTAATTCTGGTTAATGAGATTGCTGTTCAGAAATATCAGTGGCAAGGCGAAGATTGCAGCTAATAGCACGGCTATTGGCAAAAAAATTTCAACGTAGTCATTGATATTTAAGGACAGTAAGATCGTAATCATGAATTGATCAGAGGCTCCTTAACTATATTATTGAAACTTTAGAGTGGCCCCGCAACACCACTAACAAGAGGTAGCACTAAACTAAAATATTAAGAGGCGACTTGCACGGGAATTGAATTTCTGGTGTGTGAAATCTGATTCTTTTCGTTAAGATAAACCAAGGTAGGCTTAAAGTGCTGCATTTCGTTTTGATCGATAGAAGCATAGGAACAAATAATTAAACGATCACCCTCTGTCGCTTTATGCGCAGCGGCTCCATTGACGGAAATAATGCCAGAGTTTTCTTCCGCCCGAATTGCATAGGTGATTAAACGTTCGCCATTTTTAAGATTGTAAATATGTATTTGCTCGTATTCAGCAATACCAGCGACATCGAGCAAATGACTATCAATCGCACATGAGCCTTCGTACTCAAGTTCCGAATGAGTGACACGTACTTGGTGTAATTTTGCTTTCAGTACCGTTTGAAACATGCTCTTACTTTCCTGGATCAATTTCCTGAATTATACCAGACAGCTACACCGTATTTACAGACTCTAACAATAAAATTACCAACCTTAATGGCATTTACTGTCATTCCTGCTGCAACTATAGTCAAAGTTGTGAGAAGTCACAAATAACCTTATTAATTCAGAGGCCTTTAAGCCAAAGATTAGTTATTATACAATAGCTTATAAAACCCGTACAACGCGAAAACCTATCGTACTTTTACGAGATCCTGTCGATTTTGCACCCCGGCTTGCAGACCGTACGTCTCGTGGGATGGAATTCCAGGCGCCTCCCTTTATGACACGTTTACTACAACGACCGTCTGTTCTAACACGGCCACTTTGAGGTGCGCCACGGTGCGAAGACGACCAACAGTCTCCCGTCCACTCAGCGACATTACCCTGCATATCGTAGATTTTGAACTTATTAGCCGGGTACGATTTTACCGTAACCGTTTTCCCTCTATTAGACCCTTTTAAACAGCCTCGATAAGCGTAGTCTCCGTCGAAATTAGCCTGACGACTGGTCACACATAAACCAGTAGAGTAAGGTTTTCGGCTGCCCGCACGTGCGGCATATTCCCATTCAGCCTCACTCGGCAAGCGATATTTTTTACCCGTTTTTTGTGATAACCAGGCTGCATAGGCTTTTGCATCATGCCAGCTAACATTAATCACCGGGCGATTGCCTCGCCCCCACCCATTGTCCGAAGGTAGGTTGCGATTGGTCGCTTTGGCAAATACTGCATATTGCCTAAATGTAACCTCTGTTTGCGCAATCGCAAATGCTTTAACAAATACTACTGTATGCTCCGGCCCTTCATGACTGCTACGGCCATACTCTCGGCTCAACGACCCCATCTGATAGCGACCACGCCGCACTACAATCATTGTAGGCTCACCAGGATGTTCGGGCTTCAATACGGTTTTAAGACTAAGGCTTACGTTCACTGAGGCATTTTGGCCCTGTAATTGAATTGTCTTGATTAGCGTCTTGTAATTTTTAAACGAGACCTTTACTTTATAAGTGCCTGCAGGCAATTCCATATTGGCATGATATTCCTTTGAATAATCAACTAACTCTATTTTTGCATTAGAAGGTTTCGCAGCGACATTCAACAGAAACAACCGCTCTTTCATGACGACAAAAATTGTTTCATCTTTATCAATGATAGTGACCCATTGCTGTACCGGAGCATACCCTTTTGAAGACACTTCAATTTGATAACGACCCGGAATCAATATCATTCCCGGACTGTATTCAACTGGGTGATCTAATAGTTTGACTGAAGACTCAGCAGGAGTTGTTTTGACCGTAAAAGTATACGCCTCCTCACCAAGACGTACATTCAGATTTACATCCTTATCTTTTATTGTAATAGTTTGACGTTTTACTTTATAACCAGCGGCTTTGATTTCTATTTTATAGCGGCCAGGCTTTAACTTTATTCCTGGTTTCCATTGAATAGAAGGTGAAACAATCTTCACAATAGCACTACTGGGCTGAACGTTTACCGCAAAAGTGTACTTATCCTCACCAAGATTAATTTTTTGATTAATGGCTTTATCAGAAACAACGACCCAGACCTTTTTTGTTCGATAGCCCTTGGCACTGACAGATACATGATATTTTCCTGGCGCAACTTTCAGCCCGGATTTATATGAAAATTTCTTGTTCAAAATTCGAACTTTCGCACGACGTGGGACCGTTTGAATACGAAACGGGAATATTAATTTCGCCAATTTTATTTTTAATATTTGTTTCTTATTTTTAACATTAATGGTTTTAACAATCGTTTTATAACCTTGCGCTTTAATTTGTATCTTATACTGGCCCGGCGGATATTTAGTAGTTTTCGAATATTCTAAATTAGCAGGTTTAAGAAATGTGATCTTTGCTTTTACATTTCGAGGGCTAGTATTGAACGAAATGAGATAAATAGCCTCTTTTAAGCTAACTTTAAAGGTCTCATTTTTGGTAATAACGATTGTCTGTGTTCGACTCGCATAGCCCTTAGCTACAATTTGTAGCTTATACTTACCCGGCATCACCTTGACGCCTGCTTTATATTTATATGATCCAGTAAGAATTTTAACCTTTGCATTTTTAGGAATCGTTCGCACTGTCATACGAACACCCTCTGACCTTAACTTCACGGTAACAAACGTAGACTTATCTAACATTTTAAATCGCTGTCGAGCGACACGATATCCTTTTGCCTTTACCTCTATAGTATAAGTACCCGAAGAGACCTTAAGACCTTGTTTAAACCCTGTTGGCCAATGTACCACCCTAATGTTGGCAAGATCTGTAGCCTGAGGTGGATTAATTTTCACCTTAAGCGGATAAAACTTCGTCGCTTCTTCCAGGGATATACCAAGACGCTCACTTTTATCGAAAATAATAACCTGCTTGGTACGTGACTTAAAACCAGGTGCCCACGCTCTGATTCTGTATTTACCCGGCTCAAGAACCATCCCTTGTTTGAATTTTTTTCGCATCCCTAATATCTGATATTCAGCATTGGGCGCATTAGTCGTAATGACAAGTCTAAATAACGATGATTTCAATTTAGTATTAAGTTGTTTTAATTCGCCCGATTTAATCTCTACATCATTCTTCCAGTTCATACGGCCTTTTAATTCAAGACGTATCTTGTAGGTCCCTGGCTTAAGAGAGTCTGCATGGTAAGGTGACTTACCCACTTCACGTCCATCAATATATATTGAGGCGCCTGCTGGCTCGGTCACTATATTCATTGAACCGTAGCCTGTCGCTACAGGACCTGAACCCGTGCCGTTATTAGTCCCTGTAGTCACTGGCGCTTGGCCCGTAAATAGCCACTTTTCTTTCCACCCTATCCAGGCAGTGACACCCAAGGCAAAAACGATAAAAGACACCAACGCATATACGCCAGTTTTATCCCCACCGCCTCGACGACGTCTGCCGCTAGGTGGCGAATAGCGTTGTTGGCTATAGTTATCAGCCTGACTAAACATATCGTTAGCATCATGGCTGGAATCTGATTCAAATTCACTTATTCTAGGTTCGGATTTTCTTTGTGATTTTCGTCTAGTCATGTTTTATCTTAGGTTAATAGTCCAGTTCACAGAATTAGGCTGCGTCACTCGCCTGTCATTAGAGAGTAGTTTATTTATGCCTGCTACAAGTTGATTTTATAGCAATTTTGTATGAATTGCAGCTCTTGAGCGAAAACCTTTGGTCAGAAAGCCTCATTATTCACAAAATCATCACAATCCGACACTTAAGCTCAAAAATATAATTCTCTTAATAAAAAATCGGAAAGACACCCTTAACCCGCTAAAAGAAAGCTATTAAGAAATAATCGAATGGTTAGTGAACTTTATAGATTAAGTACAGTCATAATTAGTACGGAATCTCCGGACTCCGTGAAAGTTATCTCTGAAGATTGCAGCGCAACTTATTGCGCTGCTTTTTTGAGCTGACGCGTAAATCGTATATTATCAATCAAACGAGCATCGCCCAATCTTGCCGCCGCCAACACAATATATTCCTTATCTTGCATAGTGGCAGCTTTCATATTGAATGCATTCCGAATGCTAATATAATCTGTTTCAAAACCCGATTCTTCAATTTCCCGTTTGGCCTGCTGCTCAATCACTTCAAACTGAGATTCACCATGCCTGATACGTTGTTTGATATGCTGTAAACACCGGTAGAGTTCAGGGGCAACAATTCGCTCTGCTTCATTTAAGTATTGATTACGACTACTCATCGCCAAACCATCACTTTCTCGAATAGTCGCACCGCTAACAATCTTAACCGGAAATGAGAGTTGTTCGGTCATTAACTTAATAAGTAAAAGTTGCTGATAATCCTTCTCACCAAATACGGCAACATCAGGCCGAACCAGGTTAAATAATTTACTGACAATCAGAGCCACTCCTTCAAAATGACCTGGTCTGAAATGGCCACAAAGAATATTGGTTAAACCCGGACAAGTAATACTAATGGCCAACGCTTGTTTTTCTGAATAAATATCATTCTGATGAGGGACATAAAGATAATCAACTTCACGGCCCACGAGTGCGAAACTGTCTGCACCCAATGTACGTGGATATTTATCAAAATCACCATTTGCTTCAAATTGTGCTGGATTGATAAAAATACTCACCACGACCACATCACAATGCTCTTTAGCAATATCAATCAACGATAAGTGCCCCGCGTGTAGATTTCCCAGGGTGGGAACAAACCCTATCGTTTTATTTTCGACTCTACACTGCCCGATCACTTCATTTAGTGATTTGTGGTTATCAATTAAATGCATAGTATTTCTTCATCTACTCAAAGGAGTGCGCAGCTGTCGGAAACTCCTTCGACTTAACTGCTTGCACATAGTGTTGTATAGCTGACTGAATCGAACTCTCTCCCTGCATAAAGTTTTTACTGAAACGCGGCACTTTACCATAGGTAATTCCTAACACATCTTGAAGCACAAGCACTTGTGCATCAGTATCCACGCCCGCACCAATCCCTATAACAGGAATTGAAATCTTCTCTGTAATTTGTTTTCCCAATGTCGCAGGTACACATTCTAATAATAACAAGTCAGCCCCTGCCGCTTGCAACGCTAACGCATCTTTCAACATTTGCTTTGCAGATTCAACATCGCGACCTTGCACTTTGAACCCTCCCATCTTATAAACGGATTGTGGCCGTAAGCCTAGATGTGCACAAACAGGCACCCCTTGCTCAGCGATCGCCCTAACAATACCAATCTGCTGCTCTCCCCCTTCCAACTTTACCATTTTTGCGCCACCCTCCTGAATCAAACGACGTGCATTCTCAACCGCCATATCAGGGTTCACATAGGACATAAACGGCATATCCCCCATCACCAAACTATGCTGGCATACACGTGAAACACAAGCGGTATGATAAACCATATCGCCCATAGTCACGGGGATTGTAGTGGAATGTCCTTGTATGACCATCCCCAAAGAGTCACCTACCAAAATAATATCGACTCCCGCAAGATCGAGTACTGAAGCAAAACTGGCATCGTAAGCCGTAAGCACTGAAAACTTCTCACCTTGCTGCTTGTATTTCTGCAAAGCAGGTATCGTCACAGCAGATGACTTAGTGGGTGTCGCATATCCGTTCATTGTTAATCCTGTTGCAATAAATTTCGAACTTTATAGAATTATAAGCGATTTACGCAAAGTACGGGTAGCTTATTTTGATAACAATGTGCCTTATAGATAACACAAAAGTAGGTCAGCTCTTAATGTTTTTGTAAAAGCAATTTGTTATAACGCAATCGACATCGGGTTAAAATAGTGACGTCCATTTTCCACTTCAAGAATACGCTCCAATAGCAATCCATAATCTCCTGCTTTGTGAGCTGGGTCTATTTCGGACGCATTCACAATCAATAACGGAGCCTCATGGTAATCATGGAAGAAACGAGCGTAAGCTTCACTTATATCTGCCAAATAACGACCATTAATGGATTGCTCATAGCTAATCCCTCTTCCGTGTATTCGCTGTCGTAAAACTGATTCGGGGGCTTGCAGATAAATCACCAAATCCGGCACAGGAGGGTCAATTTCAAGCTTACATGTAATTTTATCATATAACTCTAATTCATCTTTATCCAGAATCATGCGGGCAAATAAGCGGTCCTTGGCAATGAGGAAATCAGAGACAATGACAGGGTTAAACAAATCATCCTGACGCATATCAAGAAGTTGTTGAGCCCGTTGAAATAGAAAAAATAACTGTACAGGTAATGCACCCTGCCCTTTGGTTTTATAAAATCGTTCAAGAAAAGGGTTGCTCGCTGCATCCTCCAAAATTAATTCCGAACCAAAACTGCTCGCAAGCCTACGCGCCAGACTGGTTTTACCCACTCCAATGGGACCTTCCACCACTATGTAGCGCTTATTGTGCGTACGACTATCAATTACTGAATTTTCTAATCCCATTCTCACCACTTCCTACTCATCTGTAGCCACATTCACCCTCTATTATAGAGAAACCACTCAGGAATCCAGTCTTTTGATATCATCTTCTCCACTTTTTAACAATAATTTCTGCAAGCTGCCTCTTCCAGGTATTTCAAAGCCCTCAGAAACCAGCTCCGACAAAGGAAGCAACACAAATGAGCGTTGATGCATTCCCGGATGGGGTACGGTTAAACTTTCAGTATTGATATGCTTTGCTCCATATAACAACAAATCTATATCCAGGGTGCGAGGGCCCCAGCGCTCTTCGCGAACACGCTTTTGTTGTTGCTCTATTTGCATTGTTGCATCCAACAATTCGAATGCCGTCAATCGGGTTTTAATATTGGCGACCGCATTGATATAATCAGGCTGTTGTTGTGTTTGCCCTTTAACTTCTAAAGTAACTGCCGTTTCTATTGTCAAAGGTCGAGATTGGTACAGAGAAGAGACTGAAAGTAATTCACTCTCAGGTAGGTGCTGCAAAGAAGTTATTGCTGTCTTAATTTGCTGAACCGGATTATCAAGATTGCTCCCGAGACCCAAGAACACATTGACATAATTTGGCTTGGCAATATTGAACGATTCATCACTTATAGCCATCAATATTTGACTTACTTTTGTTTACGGTTACGTCTGGGGCGAGTGTGTGGTCGTTTTTTATGCACATGCTCGGGTACCTTATGCGTTAACTGGATATTCGTCCACCAATCAGCAAGCTCTTGATCAGCTTCGCCAACGCCTGCTCTCAGCAATAAAAAGTCATAAGCCGCCCTGAATCTGGGATGCGCAATTAAGCGTGGAAAAGACTTGCTACGGGTATTGTCGAAACGAGGTTGTAGCTTCCAGATCTCCTTCATCGGATGACTGAAACGCTTGGGAATAGAAATATACTGTATTTGATCTCGAGTCACGCTAGCCCCTGCTCGCTCTAGTGCTTCCGATGGTGAAACTGATTCATCGCTTTGCATCTCATTCGCGAGTAACCGAACGGGCTCCCAGAGTATCACCGCATACAAAAATGCAGGGGTCACGGGCTTGCCCTCAGCGATTCTTATATCAGTATTTTTCATTCCCTGAACAACCATTTGTAACGAAAACTCATTCTCTTTAATCTTTAATGCCAGTGCAGCCTGAGGATACAAGTGCTCGAACAAATGATAATGTCTGAGCATTTCAAAAGTAGCCAACGCATACCCTGACATAAACAGTTTACGAGATTCTTCAAATAAACGTGCGGGAGAAATATCGCGCAACAAGCGTCCATGAGTATAAATAAGCTGTTCTTCGGACGGGTCAATATGAAAATCTAATTTTGCAGCAAAACGAGCTGCCCGTAACATTCGTACCGGGTCTTCACGATAACGTTGCTCAATATCTCCTATCAAGCGTAATTTAGACTGCTTTAAGTCGTCCATTCCCTTCACATAATCAATAACTTCATTTTTAACTGGATCGTAATAAAGTGCATTGACCGTAAAGTCACGCCGAATGGCATCTTCTTCAAGCGTGCCGAATACGTTATCACGTAAAATTCGACCATTTTCAGACAGATGTTCGTCTTTAAGTTCTTCGGCTGAACCACGAAAAGTCGCGACTTCAATTAACTCACGGCCAAAGTATATATGCGCCAAACGAAATCTGCGCCCAATTAAACGACAATTCTTAAACTCTGCAGCCACTTCATCCGGCTCTGCGCTAGTGGCTATATCAAAATCTTTAGGGTCGTGCCCTAACAATAAATCCCTAACACTGCCCCCCACTAAATAGGCTTGATATCCCGCCTGTTGTAAGCGTTCAATTACTTGCAATGCGTTAGCGCTAATATGCGAATGCTGAATGCTGTGCTGATCTGCAGTGTAGGTAACCAGAGAGCTGATAATAAATGCCTTTGTGTGTACAGCGAGCGTTAAATCCAGGCCACGCTTGAGATATTACGGTATTTGATGACTATTCCTACAAGTATACTTCATCTACAGCCTTACAGGGATATATTTCTATTGGAAATAGCAAATAACACTTCTTAATAAATGAACTATTTCAAATAGCTTACACCTAAGCTTTAGCAACGTAATAGAGTCTATTTAAGAAGCAGCATTATTTCCACTAATATAACTTTGACGGTTTACTCATGAATGATTCCCACCCTGGTTCCAGTGCAATAACTGCAGTCAACAAAAAAGTATTGATATTAGTTTTCATATTAATATCGACCAGCTATCCAGGCTTATATTTACAAGCGCAATCGAAAAACGGATTTGATTTATCAAACATGTCGATTAACGCCAATGAAATCTTTTCAGGAGGACCACGGCGTGACGGAATTCCCTCGATCAATCATCCCAGGTTTATAAAAATTAAAAAAGTCGATTATTTGAATGATGATGATATCGTAATGGGCCTTACTCGCGGAAACATCGCACGTGCCTACCCTACCCGAATTTTAGTCTGGCATGAAATTGTCAATGATATTATTGGCAACGACCCCGTCGTCATCACTTATTGTCCACTATGCGGGACAGGCATGGTATTCAGTCGAAAAATCGGCAATGAAATTATCAGCTTTGGGGTATCAGGTCTTTTATATCGAAGTGACGTACTAATGTATGACAGACGAACCCATTCACTATGGTCACAACTACTAATGAAAGCGGTTAGTGGAAACGCTATTGGAAAAAAACTAACGTGGCTCCCAAGCGAGTATTCGACATGGAAAGCATGGAAGAAAAATTATCCCCATGGAGAAGTTCTTTCGTTAAATACGGGTTATAATCGCAACTACCGGGCCGGCGGCATGTATACCGCTTATCACTCTACACAAAAACTCATGTTTCCTGTGCCACATAAACGTTTAGAGTTACCCAATAAAGAATTGGTTATTGGCATCATTATTAATGGGCAGGCTAAAGCTTACCCCATAAAATATTTTTCAAAAAATCAAGCCATCAAAGACAAGCTGGGGAATCTTTCATTGATTGTTCGTTACAGCAAAGGAAATAAAAGTCACAAAATCATCAATGCGAGGGGTAAACACATCCCGTCAGTACTGGTATATTGGTTCGCCTGGCAGGCTTTTTATCCTCGCACTGAGTTATGGAAACCCTAGACGGAATATTGATAGCCACCACCTGACTTATGTCAGTATAATTGTAGCGATACCCATAAACTCCAGGGATACCACCATGAAAAAAATTCTACAAATAGTCCCCTTACTGTTCATAGTTAATTCTGGCTTTGCAGGGGATAAAATGACCCAGGCAAAACTTGAAACGACAGTTAAGAGCATAGCAACAAAATCAAAAGGAAAAAAAGGGGTCGTTGCTTTTACCTATAATAAAATTAATATGTATTTAGTCTCGGACGTACGACATAACCGTATGCGAATAATCACCCCGATTATAAAATATAAAAAATTGTCACGGAAACAACTCGATGCCATTATGGAATCGAATTTTCATCGATCACTTGATGCCCGTTATGCAGTAAGCAACGGTATTTTATATTCAGCCTATATCCATCCGTTAAAAGAGCTGAATACCTCGCAAATTAAAAATGCCGTATTACAGGTTGCCAATCTGGCAGCTTCATTCGGCAATCAATATTCGAGTGGAATACTGAGCTTTGGTAAAAGAAAACCCAAACCAAGCTCAGTACTCGATAAACTTTAAGACTGTTCGGTAGGGTCAGACCCACTACTGTCCCATAAACTTTGCTATTTTAAGATGCAGGGCGAAATAGGTTTGACGAGTTTTCTTCGTCTGTCAGTGTATAGAGTGTAGCTCACTGCTGTAAACACTTTTCGTCTGCATTGTAGTGGCGCT
>VAOX01063338.1_pt1 | contig 34273 bp, 28 predicted proteins | sample 3393891 | NCBI WGS metagenome assembly VAOX01 (sample SAMN08290429, study PRJNA428436) | hydrothermal vent metagenome | isolation source: Deep-sea hydrothermal vent chimney | place: Indian Ocean: Southwest Indian Ridge | depth 2822 m m
ACGCCATCACCGAACGGGTGAATAACGAAACTATAGAATATTCAATACTCTCAATAACTTACCGCACTGTTGCGTGGTCAACTGATGAATTTAGGATTAAGACACCTGTCGAAACAGCATTTATGTATTTTTTTAATACTGAAGAATATGGAGCGTTATCAAAGAGGTCTAATACAGGTGTTTTTCATTCAGGGGGATAGAGCGCCAAAAGACGGCGGTCTTTCCCCGGGAAAAACAGGCATGTGGTGTGGCGAGTTGACAAACAGGTCTGTCAAGGTATGTAAAGCATAAATGTCGTTATCTAGGGATTTAGTGGCGAGGGCAGTGTCTTTCCGGGGTTCAATATGTTGTTTCTATCAAATACCTGTTTAATTCCTCGCATTAAATCAAGTTCTGTTTCTCCAAGCTCCTTGCGTATATAATCCCGTTTTTCAAGGCCAACTCCGTGCTCGCCAGAGAGGCTGCCATTTAAGCTGAGCACCAGATCAAATACATCATTAAGGCATTTTTCAGCGGCCAGCATTTCTGTTTTATTATCGGGGTTTACCAGCAGGTTTACATGGATGTTTCCATTGCCGGCGTGACCGAAGTTTACAATTTTAATTCGATGTGTTTTGCTGAGCTGGTCAAGGCCGTTAATGAGCGCGGGAATGTGTGAAACCGGCACGACAACATCTTCATTTATTTTTTTTGGGGCAATTTTTCGTAAGCAGGGGGAGAGTGCTTTGCGTGTTTGCCAGAGCGCGTGGGCTTCTTCTTCTGTTTGTGCCAGCTGAGTGTCGATGTGGCCTTCTACCTTACATGCGCTTATGACCTGAGCGGATGCATGGTCGATGGTTGTACTGTGGCCATCGACTTCTATCATTAACATGGCGGCTGCATCGTTCGGCAGTTTTACGCTTGAGTAGTCGCGCACCATATCCAGGGCATTTTTGTCCATAAATTCCAGTGCGCAGGGAATGACTGACTGGGACATGATGCTGGTTACTGCCCTGGCGGCTGCATCAACACTGCTGTAGCTGGCTTTTATGGTGTGGCTGGCTTCAGGCAGTGGCAGCAGTTTGAGGCTTGCCTGTGTGGTGAGTGCGAGGTTGCCTTCTGAGCCGATAATAAGCCTTGTGAGGTCGTAGCCTACAACGCCTTTTGTGGTGTATGTGCCGCATTTTATGATGTCTGCATTGCCGGTGACTGCTCGAAGGCCAAGGGTGTTTTCACGACAGGTGCCGTATTTTACGGCACGGGGGCCGGCTGAGTTGTAGGCAAGGTTGCCGCCAACGGAGCAAAACGCGGCACTGGTTGGGTCGGGAGCCCAGAACAGGTTGTGCTGTGCGGCATATTGCTGCACCTGCTGGTTGGTTACGCCGGGCTGAACGTCCATGCTGCGGTTGTCGATATCGATGTTGATTATTTTATTCATTCGCTCAAATGAGACGATGAGTTCTTTTTCTGTAGGTACGGTTGCACCTGTGGTACCGGTGCCTCGGCCCCGTGCGATGAGTGCAATTTTGTGCTGGTTGCAGGCAAGTACTATTTGTTGTACCTGGGTCTCAGTCACTGGAAATATAACGGCAAGGGGTTGTGCCTGGCGGCGGCTGTTGTCATAGCCGTAGGTCAGGCACTCAGCAGGATCGGTAAGAAGATTTTTGCTGCCAACGAGGGCGCTTAGCTGTTTTATAAATGCATTGTTCATGGGTAATATTCAGGCTCCCATGAGTTGTGCATCAACCAGGTCGCCCAGACAATGAATAATGAGCAGATGGGTTTCCTGGATGCGTATGGGGGAGTCGGATGCTACACGAACTTCCACGTCATTTTGTTGCAGGCGGGTGCTTACTTCGCCCCCACTCTGGCCGGTGAGTGCAATGATTTTTATCTGTCGATCATGTGCGGTATCAACAGCGCTCACGAGGTTGCCGGAGTTTCCACTGGTGGTGATGAGCAGGAGTATATCTTCTGGCTGACCAAGGGCGGCTATCTGGCGCGAAAAAATCTGGTCATAGCTGTAGTCATTGGCGATGGAAGTGAGTATGGATGTGTCTGTGGAGAGCGCAATGGCCGGTAGCCCGGGGCGTTCCATCTGAAATCGGTTGAGCATTTTTGAAGAAAATAGCTGGGCTTCACCCGCTGACCCGCCGTTACCACAGGTTAAAATTTTGCCACCTGAAAGTAATCCCTGGGTCATGACCTGGCCGGCCAGTGCGATTGAGTCTCGGGCTTTTTCCAGCGTGTGTTTTCTTATGTTTTCGTTTTCTGAAAAATTGTTTTCGATAATTTCAATCAGGTTCATAACAGGGCTTCAGGTGGTTTGTGGCAGGGGGCTTATCTATTTCCAGGCTTAACTCAGGGGTGATAGATTCAGAAGGCATTCTGAATCCACTCGTATGCCGGCGATTTATCTTCGCCGCTGATTGCGAGAACATCAAAGCGGGCGTAGAATTCCTGACCTTTTTTTTGCATGTAGTAGAGTGCTGTTTTTTTAATTTTCTGTTGCTTGGCAGGCGTAACACTGGCTTTGGCCCCGCCAAAATCATTGTTTTTTCGGTACCGTACTTCTATGAATACCAGGGCGTTTTCATGTTGCATTATTAAATCTATTTCACCATATCGGCTGTGAAAATTTTTTTCAATTAATCGGAGACCATTTTCTGTTAAATGGTGGCAGGCAAGCGATTCGGCCGCTTTGCCCTTATTCCGGCGTGTGATGAGCTGGCTGAGTTTCATCAAGTGAGTAATTGATGGGCAGGCTGCTTATGTCAATGAGCTTTGGAATGCCCCGATTAAACTGTGCCCATAATAGTTCTCTGTGGATTCGGTTAAGTGGATCGAGGTAGAGGTTGCCCGTCTGGCCGGAAAAACGCTCATAGGATTTTCCCTGTAACCGACCCAGAAATGGAATCAGGTTATAGGCATCAATGCCAAGCGCAAAAAACCGTGTGTAGCTTTGCTGCTCTGGCCAGTAATCGATTAATGAACGCTTGAATTTATTGGGCGGGTTGAGTATCCAGGGCATGTCGTTAAAGTACAGCTCGTCAATGTCACGATCGGCATGACGGTTTGTTTTGCCTGTGTAGGCATGGGAGGTTGAGTATACGGGAAGCTCACCTGCATAATGGAATCTAAACTGGGGCTTTAGCTGGCGGGCATCTTTTGGGGTTGCGGCCATGAATATCATGTCAACATCCTGCCTGCGGTAGGGGGTGAATTTTAAATTACTACGGACAACATTTCTAATGCTGCGATAGCGTGCATAACTCTGGCTGATATTGAGCATGCTCTGAATGGGCTGTTTGAAGTCATTTTTGTTGGCGGTGTAGGTTTGTCTGCTCACGATACGCCCACCGAGCTCTTCAAAGCGCTGGATAAATGAATGGCTGAGGCGCTCACCCCAGTTACCTTCAGGAACCAGTACGGCGGCATGGCTGTGACCCTGGCGAATGGCCATTTCTGCAGACTGACGAGCTTCATCTTCGGGCAGCAGGCCAAACTGGAAAAGGTTGGTGCTGACATCTGCCTGGGAGCTGGCATAGTTCAGGGTAAGCGTGGGTATTTCTACCTGAGTTGCACGGGTGAGAATATTAACAGCCGATTTGAGGAAGGGGCCAATGATAAAATCTGCGCCTTCATCGGCGGCTTTTTTGTAGTAATTCCAGATGGCCGACTGATTGTCGCTGGTGTCAATGAAGTTGATGCGGGGCCGGTAGGTTTTATCCGGGTGTTGGTAGTAAGCAGACATAATGCCATCGCTTATAGCAGCTGCAATGGGTGCATACCGGCCTTTGAGGGGTAATAACACGGCAATGTGTGCAGGTTGTTCAATTAATTCAATCTGTTTGTGCCCCAGCTCCCGGATAAAGACATCGGCTGCGGGGTGGTTGGGGTATTCTTCACGCCACAGGGCGATGCCATCCTGGAGGTATTGCCAGTCAATTTGCGCCTGTTTGGCAATTTTTGCCAGTTCTACCCAGCCCAGTAAATCTGGATTGAGTGGTGCGCTGCTAATTTGTTGAAGGCTGGTCTGAGGAAGCAATGAGAGGGCTTCCCAGATAGCCTGGTGGTTTAATTCCCTGTCAAATGTATCGGTTATCAGGTTGTCCAGCTGTACACGGGTTTTTGCTGACTCCAGCGGATAGCCAGCATCGAGAAATGCCCTGGCCCTCAGGCTCATTAATCTGAGCAGCTGTGGGTTTGTTAAAACACGGTCTGTGTTGAGCAGTTGCAGGGCACCTCTTGAGTTGCCCTGCCCAATGGCTATTTCAGCGGATAGCATACGATGTTCGTAGGTAGTTTGCTCATCAAGCAGTGTTTTGTCTATGCGAGAGAGCTGCTCTGCACTACGTTCATACAGGTTCTGTAAGGTGAGCAGCTGTGCTGCGTTAAGCAGATGTTGATTACGCTCTACTCCCTCTGCCTGAGAGGCCAGTTCTATTTCTTTTTCGGCCCTGACAAGACGAGACGCCGAGCTGTCTGAGCCAGTGTCTGTGGCATCAGTCAGGGAGCTCTCCGAGTCTGTAATAATACGATCTGGCGTGCAGCCGTAAAAGCCTGTAACCGCAATCAGGCTTATCATGAAAAGTGCTGTAATTCTCTTGACGGGTGTCATTATCTAACCAGGTGTCCTTAATGTTAATATGCGATCCGGGATACCCAGAGTTATATTTGATTTGTGCATATTCAAAATTGTATGTATTGTGGGCTATCTATGTATTCGCCTGCATTCTACAATAGTATCGGATTAGTATCTTATAGCATTGCTTATATTATTGAGAATGTAGAAAACAGAATAATATCATTTTTTTGCTAAATTTAATGTATTTCCCGAGTTTACCATGGGCCTGGGCTCTATAGGTCTGGCACGGTGTTCAGATTCCGGGTCAGGCTGGGCTATAGGCCAGCTATAGAGGACTTTAGCTGAGAAGCGCACTAACATGAGTGGGATTTCCCCCTGAAACGGCAACTGGAGCGACAATTTTTAATGAATCAGGGCACACTATACATTGTAGCGACACCCATTGGAAACCGTTCTGATATTAGTGCCAGAGCAATTGAGGTATTAAAGGCGGTGGATATCATTGCTGCTGAAGATACACGCCATAGCGCAGGCCTTATGCAGTTTTGTGGCATTACGACACCAATGCTGGCTTATCATGATCATAATGAAGAGCATATGACACCTCGGTTAATACAACGCCTGCTGGCGGGTGAGAGTGTCGCGCTGGTGTCTGATGCGGGCACACCTTTAATGAGCGATCCCGGGTATCGTCTGGTCCGGGCAGCACATGAGTCTTCTGTCAGGGTGAGTCCCCTGCCAGGGGCCTGTGCTGCAATAGCGGCACTCTCTGCCAGCGGGCTGGCAACTGATCGGTTTCTCTTTGCAGGGTTCCCTCCACACAGGCAGCTAGCAAGGCAGCGTTTTTTTGAAGAATTTGAAATGCTCTCTGCTACGTTGGTATTTTATGAGTCCAGTCACCGTATAGTGGCTTCTGCGAGTGATATGCTGGGGGTGTTTGGAGGAGAACGACAGGTAACTCTGGCCAGAGAGATCAGCAAAACCTTTGAAACGATTTATAAATGTGTGCTGGCTGATTTGCCCGAATGGTTGCTGGGGGATAAAAATCAGCAAAAAGGTGAGTTTGTGGTGGTGTTGCAGGGGGCTATTATTCAGGCTGATACTCAAATGTCAGAGCTGGAGTCCGTATTAAAGGTGCTGCTGGCTGAGCTGCCTGTTAAGCAGTCGGCACAGCTGGCGGCAAAAATGACGGGTGCTAAGAAAAATACGGCTTACAGGCTGGCACTTGATATATCAGGTAAGTAATTGAAAATACAGAAATTTGTAGGCCATATAGAGTCGCCAGGTATAAAGTGTCGGAATATTTTTCAATATTTAAATTGCATAAGTGCTTGAAATTTAGTTAAATTCCCACAAACAGGTGTCTTTTTCATGATTATCTGTCGAAAAATTTTACATTATTGGACTGGGTGCTCCAGTTATCCTGGGGCTGAAAATAGTAACTCTTTGTTTATTAAACATATTTTAAAACGGGTATAAGGGTTGCATTTAGTTTTATACGGGTTTGCAACCAGAGTACATATTTACTGGTAGGAATTAGTCCTGTTATTCCATAAAGTACGAGCAGAATAACGGCTATGATTAAATTAGTAACGGATGTTGTATCACTGGAAAGTCAGAGTACGGTCTGGTTAGTTCTGAGTTATCTGGATTGAATAATCATCTGTATTAGCAAGCATCTAAATGATAATAATAAGGTTGTTTGTGCTTCGGCAGGTAGAATTCTGTCGATGATTGTCAGTTTGTCAGGTAGACTTTAAGGAGTTTTGAATGGCACCATTACAAGTAGTATATGAAGATTTTAGCGCCTGTTGCGATGAGTTCGTTGAAGGGGTTTCTTATTTAAGAGATCGCGTAATGCCTAAAGCGGTTAATCGCTTTCAACAGGCATACGAATCAGTTGATCGAGCTGATATATATCATAATAAGTATGCGTCCTATTGCGGCCTGGCTCGCGTATTGTCGGGAGATGCCAGTGGCCTTGAAATGTGCAGACAGGCAATTAGTAATGAGCTGCACGATGGTGATGTTTATTTAAATCTTGCCCGAGCTGAGTGGTTTTATGAAAATCGCAGAGCAACGGTTATTGCATTGAAAAAAGGCCTGCAGGTGGATAACCGCCATCCAGGGCTTCGCCAGATGCGAGAACAACTGGGTGTCAGGCAACGCAGCGCATTGCCTTTTCTGCCCCGAACACATCCTTTAAATCAGACATTAGGCAGATTGTTGCGCCATAGTTAACGCCTGAGCCAAACAGGCTTTGAGGCCTGATGGTTGTCTGGAGTATCCTATCCATTGATTTTAGCGCTTACCAGGCCTGGTTGCAGGGCTAGCAATGCGGTACAGGTAATTTTCTACCGATTCTGATTAACTCGGATCAATTCGATTTGGGGCCTGTTTACAATACAGGCCCTGTTCTGACTATGACTGTGGTTCACAGTCTGTTTTTAGAGCTTATTCATATGTTGGGCAAGAGCCGTTTTATTATCTGGCGTTTGTCTGGTACTCATTAAGCCCTGTCTCTTAATCATTATAATTTTGTGTGTGGTTGGTCACAGAGGCTTAATCTGTGGCTTTTTTTTTAATATTAAAATGTTAATGTGTAATTAGAATCCGCTTATAAAACAGACAGATTTATAAGTAAATATAAGGATCGCAGATAACTATTCTTTTAGAAAAAGGTGGCAGAACATTGGATATAGAGTACGTTACATATCAGGACTATAGCCAGTGTAGCCCAAATTTTATTAATGGTGTTGAGTTCCTCAAGCGTGGCATGCTATCGCAGGCGAGCCATTGTTTTGAGATGGCCTATGAGCAGATCCCTTACAGTGATCTACATTATAATAAATACGCATCATTTTGTGGTTATGCACGTGTTTTAAATGGAGACCGTGGCGGTTTGTCTATTTGCCGAGAGGTTGCTCGCAGCGAGATGTATGATGGCGATGTGTATTATAACCTGGCAAAATCAGAGTGGCATTTTAGAAACCGTAAAAAAACAGTGGATTCATTAGAGCTTGGTCTGGGGGTTGATGATAAGCATCCCGGGCTGGTTGAGTTCAGGCAAAGCCTGGGAATAAGAAGAAAAGTCATTCTTGCACCTCTGCCTCGTAATAACGCCTTAATAAATAAAATTGGTAAACTGTTTCGAAAGCAGCACTAATGGCTTCATTCGCTTTCGCCTGTTTTTTTTCAGGGCTTGCCTGATATCCCTGTCGAGTACCACTGTCATGCGCCTCTGTGTTATAATCATATCTGAAGTTGGCTGGACAATCGCTGTGCAAAGGTTCATTAAAGAATGTTGGCAGAGAGGAAAGTCCGGGCTCCGCAGGGCAGGGTGCCAGGTAACGCCTGGGGGGTGAAAACCTACGGCTAGTGCAGCAGAAAGATACCGCCTCGATTATTGTCGAGGTAAGGGTGAAATGGTGCGGTAAGAGCGCACCGCGTAACTGGTAACAGCTTACGGCAAGGTAAACCCCACCTGGAGCAAGACCAAATAGAGAAGCTGAGGCGCGGCCCGTGCTGCTTCTGGGTAGGTTGCTTGAGGTGTGCAGTGATGCACACCCTAGATGAATGATTGTCGCAACTTCGGTTGTACAGAACCCGGCTTACAGGCCAACTTCTCCTGAATTTGTGCTTTTCCCTGTTTTATTGTGCTCAGGGATAGAGCTTGCATGATTAACATTTATATAAACGGCTGATTATTCATGCGCACACTCAAATATGAAAAACAGGCATGAACAGCCCTCTTTAAATACGTTCGTATCTGTGGTTTTTCACTAGCAATCTTTTTATCCGCAGAGCACCTGAATACAGGTGTTATCGTATTGGCACAGGCGATGTCTGCCTGATTAATCCAGGATTATGGCTATTTCAGAACTTTGTCAAATAGCTGTTTTATTTTTTCGCGATTAAATGTTTTTTCAAGTACCCCATCAAAACCGTAGTCCTGAAAATTCTGCATTTCCGCGCTCGCACTATCACCGCTGGACACAATGATGACGGCCCCTGCATGCAGTTCACGTATTTTCGTAGCCACTGTTGAGCCTCCCATGCTACCGGGGATATTAAGGTCGAGAATAACACCATCGATCGTTTGATTGCTCTGCAAAGAGCTCTGGTAGCATGCTATTGCTTCGTCGCTATTACTGGTGGAGATGATGCTAAAGCCCAGTTTGTTCAGGTTGAGTGTGAGCAGCTCTCGTACATCAACTTCATCATCCATTATCAGTATAGTGCGATTAGCACTATTGTCTCTTGCCGTGGTGTCTGGGCTGCTGGTATCGGTTGAATGGTTATTGTTTATGCTGCTACCCCTGTCCCTGTCTAATAAGTCAGTATGATTAATGTGTGGTGAATCATGTGTAATTTCCCCTTTCTCTTTTAAAGAGGGTGTCCTGTTATCCATCCTGTTATCCAGTAAGTTGCGCACATGTAGCAGTAAGGTATTTGATGTATAAGGTTTGTATAGCATATTCTGGTGAAGGGTATCATTAGCTGTGGTGCTGTGCCGATCATCGGCGAAGCCACTGGCCATCTGAATTTTTACATGAGGGTATTTTTCCTGTACCCGTGCGGCAAGCTGATAGCCATCGATAGAAGGCATAATAACATCGGATATCATTAAATCTATATGTGTTTTTTCGAGTATTGAAAGCGCCTGTGCGGCACTGCTGGCGCTAAAAACCTGGTAGCCATATGCGTTTAAAATCTCATCGGCAAGTTCCACAAGAGCGGGTTCATCATCTACTATCAACAGGCTTTCATTACCCTGTAAGTTAAGCCTGTTATCTTTTGTATCTATGGTTTCTACGGGTGTTTCAGTTTCGGGGCTGCGAGGAAAATACAGCGCAAATCGGCTGCCCTGTCCGAGTTCGGAGTAGACTTTAATCTGGCCTTTGCTGCGCTTAATAAAGCCGTAGACCTGACTCAAACCCAGGCCGGTGCCCTGCTCACCTTTGGTGGAAAAAAAGGGGTCAAATATTTTTTCCCGAGTGCTCTCATCCATACCTTTGCCTGTGTCTGTGATACTGAGCAATACATAATCACCCGCAGGTAGTTGCTGAAGTTGAGCATCCGAGGTGTTGAGCTGTTCGTTATGAGTGCGCAGGGTCAGCTGGCCATTACCCTCAATAGCATGACTGGCGTTAATGCTCATGTTAATAATGGCATCTTCCAGATCCCCGCTGTCGATTTGTGTGGGCCAGAGGTTCTGCTCCAGATCGAGTATCAGTGTGATGCGGGCAGTCAGGGTTTTTTCCAGCATGAGCTGTTGCTCTTTCAGGAGTTTGTTGATGTTTACCTGGGATGTATCTGAGCTTTTATGTCGAGTGAAGGCGAGTAGTTTTTGAGTGAGCGCGCTACCGCGTTTCGCTGCACGGGTGATATCCTGTGTATATTTGGTGAGTCGTGGCTCATCTGTGAGCTGAGAGCCCAGCAATTCAGCATAGCCCATAATTATTCCGAGAAGATTATTGTAATCATGTGCTATGCCGCCGGTTAGTTTGCCAAGCGCATCCATTTTCTGGCTTCGGCGGAGCTGTTCTTCCTGTTGTCTTTTTTCTGTAATATCCGTGGAAATACTGCAAACCGCATAAGCTCTGTTCTCATCGTTAAACAAAGGGAATTTGATAGATGCATAGGTATGCAATATATCGCTCTGAATAATAACCTCTTCTGTCTCCATTGGTTGCTTTGTTGATAGTACATGGGTGTTATTTTCATGCATTATATCAGCGATGTTTTGCGGAAAAATATCAGATAGCATCTTGCCAGCAACGTCTTTTCGACGGATGCGAAAAAGACTTTCAAATTGCTGGTTAATAAAGCTAAAGTAGCCCCTGTCATCAATCACATAAATAGCAGCAGGTGAGTTGCTCATAATAGCCTGTAGATCACGCTCGCTTTTGGCCGCAGCTTCGCGCAGGTGATACTGTTCAGTGACATTATTAAACACAAGGATGAGCCCCAGTATGTTGTTTTCCTTATTACGAATCGGTGCCGCTGAATCGGCGATCTGTAGCTCAGTACCGTCTTTGGCAATGAGTGTGGTGTGGCCGCTTAGAAAAACGATTTCACCTGTGCTAATCACTTTTTCTACAGGGTTATCAATGGGTTTACGAGTCGTTGCATCAATAATTGGAAAGACTGTTTTGAGGGGCAGGCGCTTCGCTTCTTCAAATGACCAGCCAGTAAGTTGCTCTGCAACAGGGTTCATTCGAGTGATTTTTCCATTGAGATCGGTTACGATAACGGCATCACCAATGCTGTTGAGCGTTACATGCAGATCCTGTTCTCGCTCACTTAGCGCAAGCTCGGCAATATCGCGCGCTACCTGGCGTTGGTAAATTTGCTCCAGCATGCCATTGAAAGAGCGGTTAAGCGTGCCGATTTCGTCATTCGCTCCAGGGGGAAGGCGTGCGGTATAATCTGCTTTTATGGAAATTTCGTGGGCAAATTTCGCCAGGTCAAGAATGGGTCTGGATATAATTTCCTGTTGTTTACTGGCCAGAAACCAGGCGGCTATTCCTGCAAACAAAGTCATTGAAGCAACGAATAAAATAAATTGCACCAGGCGTTCATTGAGCTCATTAAGCGTTGCTCGGATATATACTGTTCCAATGGCTTCGCCCTCTAGTAGAATTGTCTGGTAAAGCTCAAAATTATCCTCCCAGAAACGATGCCCATCCTGCTGAGGTGTTATGGGACAGCTGGATAGTTTGTTCTCAGAGGTGTGTTCGGGGCTAGACTGAACCGGAGCTGTTCGTGCATGTGTTGCAAAAAGTGTCTGTGAGTTGTCATAAATGCAACCAAGCACCACCGATGACTCATGATCGAGAGCAGAAAGTACCTCAAATGCTACTTCTGGATCGTCAAAACTAAGGGCAGCGGTGCTTCTATCAGCAATGATGCTGCTAACCGTCATTAGCTTATCAGCCATCGAATTTCTGGCAGAATAGCGTTCACTAACGACCAGCACCGAGCCTACCAGCAGTAGTGTAAAGATTACCGTTGACATAATGATAATGATCAATTTATGTTTTATCTGCAAATGTTGCATAAACTGATTCATCGCGCAGACTCCTCCTCGGTCCTGTTTTGCACAAGGATGGCGACTTCAAGCAGCTTGGAGCTTAGTTTTGCACCCGCTGTACGTGAGGCGCGGACATTTATTGTGATTTTTACCTTTTTGTGTTCGGGTACAAACCCGATAATTCCACCTCGTTGAACAAAGTTGTCGATGTCACTTACGGTGAGAATCGGTGAATGCTCTACTTTGCGAATAATTTGCACAAGCCGCTTCTCTTCGGACTTGCTAATAAAAATCACATGACAGTCTGATAAATTTTTCAGTGAGGACAGGTAATTAATGGTTAAAGTGCGCTGTTGTGAGGTTTTTCGAGTGAAGTTTTCAAGCAGGGTGCCAAAAGGATTTCTACCTAATATGCAAATTTTTATTGGCGTTTCCTTGCTAGTAAACAGGTGTGCAGGCCACTGTGTGAATTTGGTGAACTGATAGAGATAAGCCGCTTTTATCTTATATTCGGTGTTATTCGCATAGGCATTGCTATAGAGTCCGAATATGCATAACAAGGTCGCTGTTTTTATTAACAGTCTTTTCAGGCACAGTTTGCTATAAGCTCGGGTTTTAGGGTAACAGCCGATATTCATTTCCAGTTTAAATGATCGTTCAGGTTAATTTCTGGTGTTTCTCTTCTGGTGCAGGCTGTGAGTCGTATCCCCCTCAGTCCTGAAAAATAGCCAGAGCCTGTTTTGTGTGCCTTTTCTGTTCTCCGTGTCCTGCTGAGGAGTCTGGCTGTATAAGTCTAGTAAATATACAATCGATTTGCTGCCCATTATAGAGAAAGAGGCTGAGATTCCTGTGTTTTTAATGCGTCTGATGTGCAATATATGTCAATGGCGGTGTCCAGGTTAAACAAGCTGCGCCGTGCGTGCGTTGGGCCTCTGTCATTTGCTATACTTAATGTAGTTTATCAAGTATCTGTCACAACTCTTTGAGTTTCTTTTTTTTATTCCGTTTGTCGTTCTTGCTGGATCTGTGAATCAGCTCTAAGTTATTGTCATATAAGGAAAAATTAACAATTTATCTTGTGTTTTTGCTTGACAGTGGGGGGTGGGGGTATCTATAGTTCAGATATGTGGGGAAATGTGGGTTACTGTGGCTCAATGTGGTTGAAAGGGTGTTTTCATGAAAAAAATCATCTGAGAAACAAGTACCCCGGTGATTTTTAACGCCAATGGTTTTCAAAAGGTTTAAATAAAACGTCAGGTATGATTTTTCGAGGTATCAACAATTTAACGCTGGATGCAAAAGGCCGCATAGCCATTCCATCGCGTTACCGTGACAGGCTTCTTGAATCCTGTGGCGGGCGACTGATTGTGACGGTTGATCGAGATAAGTGTCTGCTGGTTTATCCGCTTCATGAATGGGAAGTTATTGAGGCGCAGCTGGCGGCATTGCCCAGCTTGAATAAGCAGTCACGTTTGTTGCAGAGGCTTCTGATCGGGCATGCAACTGAGGCTGAGCTGGATAGCCAGGGTCGAATACTATTGCCTACGATGTTACGCGATTATGCTGAGCTGGATAAAAAATGTGTGTTAATTGGTCAGGGTAAGAAATTTGAAATCTGGGATGAACAGCGCTGGGAGCAAAATCAGCAGATATGGCTGGAAGAGGCTGAAAATGATACGGGCGAGTTGCCTGACGCGCTGGAGAGTCTGTCGTTGTAATGGCTGATGATATACGCCCTCATCGTCCGGTACTTTTAGCTGAGGCGGTGGACGCGTTGCAAATAAAGCCAGACGGTATTTATCTGGATGGCACCTTCGGTCGAGGTGGGCATGCAGCGGAAATTCTGAGCCGGTTGAGTGAAGATGGAAAGCTACTGGCAATGGATCAGGATCCGCAGGCGATTGTCGCAGCGCAGCATAAATTTGCTGAAGACCCTCGTTTTGAGATTATACAGAAAAATTTTGAGGATATTGAAGGATTTGTCGTGGCGCGGAATTTAAGCCAGCAGATTGATGGCATATTACTCGATATTGGCGTTTCTTCTCCTCAGCTGGATGATGCCGATAGAGGCTTCAGTTTTTTAAAGTCAGGGCCGCTGGACATGCGAATGAATCCACAGGATGGTCAGTCGGCAGCACAATGGCTGGCAGAAGTGAAAGAGTATGATCTTGTAACGGTGCTAATGCATTTTGGAGAAGAGAAGTTTGCCAGGCGCATTGCCCATGCCATTGTTGAGACAAGGCAGAGCACAACGATTGATAATACCCTGCAACTGGCAAATATTATTGAAGCGGCGGTACCTGTCAGAGACAAAAAGAAGCATCCGGCAACTAAAAGCTTTCAGGCGATTAGAATCTATATTAATCGAGAGCTTGAGGTGCTGGAAAACGCACTTCAGGGTGCGCTTAATGTGCTTTCAGTGGGGGGGCGTCTGGCGGTTATTAGTTTTCATTCATTAGAGGACAGAATGGTGAAGCGTTATTTTAGAGATATGTCTCGAGAAATACAGTTGCCAAAAGAAATACCCATGATGACAAAGGATTTAGAACAGCCTTTTAAACTCGCCAGTAAGGCAGTTAAGCCGGGAAAGGAAGAGTTAAAGGAAAACCCCCGGGCTCGCAGCTCAGTATTGCGTGTGTTAGAGAGAGTTAAGTGAAGTTAATGTTGTCATTAATTGCAGTATTAGTGCTGGCGATTATGGGGACTTCAATTGCTGTTATCTATACCAGACATCAGACAAGAAATTTATTTATAAATTTACAGAAGTTGCATAAACAGATAGATGAACTGAATGTGGAGTGGGGGCAGTTGCAGCTTGAACAAAGCGCGTGGTCTTCACATGGAAGAATAGAGAAAATTGCACGGAAAAAGCTAAACATGAAAGTCCCGAAAGCAGATGAAATTAAATATATAAAACAATGAAAAAGAATAACCTGAAACCTTATTATCAATTTAGACGTGCTGTCGTGTTGTCGGTGTTTGCACTGGTAATTATGGGTTTGTTATGGCGTGCGCTTGATATACAGGTCATTAACCAGGCATTTCTCAGACAACAGGGGGATGCCAGGCAGCTACGAATTGTACCAATATCGGCACACCGCGGTGATGTGTATGATCGAAATGGAGAACCACTGGCGATTAGTACACCGGTGGACTCAATCTGGGTTAACCCAAAAGAGATAAAAGCAGATCTTGGTCGTCTGGTAGAACTGGCTGGTGCTTTAAATATTAATAAAGCGAATCTGAAAAATAAAATAACAAAAAATATTAATAAAGAATTTGTATATGTACTCAGGCAGGTGCCACCTGCGGTTGGACTCAAGATTAAAAATCTGGGGATTCCAGGGGTATATTTATTAAGAGAATATAAACGGTTTTATCCCGCGGGCGAGGTGACCTCACATATTCTGGGTTTTGCAAATGTAGATGATAAAGGTCAGGAGGGACTGGAGCTAGCATATGATGACTGGTTAAGTGGAGAGGCGGGTGCTAAAAAGGTGATTCGTGACCGCCTCGGACAGGTAATAGAAGATGTGGAAAGGCTTAGACCGGCGGAGCCGGGTCAGCCGATTTATTTAAGTATAGATCGGCGTATACAGTATCTGGCTTACCAGTCACTAAAATCAGCGGTTAAAGAACAAAAAGCCATTGCAGGGTCTGCAGTGGTTTTAGACGTTCATACAGGGGAGGTTCTGGCGATGGTTAACCAGCCCTCGTTTAATGCCAATGATCGGAGCCAGTTGAGGCCGGGCGTTTATAGAAACAGATCTGTGACAGACGTGTTTGAACCAGGTTCAACGATGAAACCCTTTACGATTGCAGCCGCACTGGAAACCGGCCGCTGGCATCCGAAAGATAATGTCCATACGGAGCCGGGGTATTACAAAGTGCAGGGAAGTACCATTAAAGATATGCGTAATTATGGAAAAATTAATCTGGGTGAAATTATTCTCAGATCCAGTAATGTGGGTGTGAGCAAAGTGGCGCTTTCACTCGCGCATGAGCAGCAGTTGGGAATGTACATGAAACTGGGCTTTGGTGTTGATACAGGCAGTGGTTTTCCCGGGGAGCGTAGCGGTAATTTACGCACGGGTAATTTAAGTGAATTTGAGCGTGCAACGATGTCATTTGGTTATAGCCTGTCAGTTACGCCCCTGCAACTGGCTCGGGCTTATTCTGTGCTTGCCGCAGACGGAGTAATTTATCCGGTGACTTTTCTACGCCGTGATGAACCGGTGCAGGGGGAGCAGGTGATGTCTGCCCGTACCGCGCAACAGGTACGGCATATGATGGAGCGGGTCGTTAGCCCGCAGGGCACGGCTAACAGGGCATCGATTGCAAATTATCGTGTTGCAGGAAAAACAGGCACGGTACATAAATTTATTTCCGGTGGCTATGCTGAGGACCGTTACCTTTCTATTTTTGCTGGAATGGCACCGGCATCAAATCCTCGACTGGTGATGATTGTGATGCTCAATGAGCCGAGAAAAGGCCGGTATTTTGGTGGTCAGGTAGCTGCGCCTGTTTTCTCAAGGGTGATGGCAGGAGCACTGCGCATACTGGATATTCCTCCTGATAACCTTAAAACAGAAGAGAAAAAATACGTGCAGCATAAGGGAAGCCCTGTTCCTGTAAAGCCAGACCATAAAAACATCGTTCACATTATGACCAGGGATGAGAAAGCATGATGGCGGCATGTGAAAGTCAGCAGAGTGCAATGACGCTTAAGCAACTGTTAGCGGGTATCTGTGAAACACAGTATTTACCTGATATAGAAATACAGGGGCTAGGGCTGGATAGCCGAAAGGTTGATATGGGTTACGCCTTTATAGCACTTGAAGGCGAGTTTGACCATGGACTGGCCTATGCAGAAGCAGCGGTGAGCCGAGGTGCAGTTGTTGTACTGTGTGATGCTAAATTTGATCAGTATTGCCAGCAAATTCTTTCAGGAATTATGACGAGAGTGATTTGTGTACCAGTAAAAAATCTGTTAGATAAACTTGATGAGCTTGCGGCGCGGTTTTATGGTTCAGCGCATAAAGCACTTTTTATTGCTGCGGTGACAGGAACAGATGGTAAAACATCGGTTAGTCATTTTGTTGCGCAGGCCATGAATCAGGCGTACGGCAGTGCCGGTGTGATCGGTACGCTCGGAAATGGCATATTGAAAAATGAGATAACAGATCTTGATGAGTCAACGCATACAACGCCCGATATTATTAGTTTGTATGAGATGCTGGCAGATTATAAACACCAGGGTGTTAAGCATGTATCAATGGAGGTCTCCTCACATGGACTGGATCAGCAACGCGTCAGCGGTACTGAATTTGATGTGGTTATTTTAACAAATTTATCAAGGGATCATCTAGATTACCATGGAAGTATTGAGGCATATAAATCGGCAAAGAAAAAACTCTTTAGTGAACATAAAGCTGCAACGATGGTGCTAAATGCAGATGATGACTTCGGTTATGAATTATACGAAGAATTTAAAAACAGCAGAAACATCTGGTTGTATGGTCTGGACGGCGGTCGTTTAAAGAAAAATGCGTCTAATTTGTGTGCAGGGGAAAACGCCGATTATGTGTTCGCTGAGTCGATAAAAACAAATCATAATGGTATGACGTTTTTGCTAAATAGTTCGCAGGGCAGCGCACAGGTGAGTACTGGTTTAATGGGTGAGTTTAATATTTATAATAGCCTTGCCTGTTTTTGTGTATTAATTCAGAGCGGTATAAACTTTAATCATGCGGTTAAGTACCTGGAACGTTTATCAACGGTTTGCGGGCGCATGGAGCTATTGAAAATCAGTGGTCAGCCAGCAGTTGTGATTGATTATGCACATACACCTCAGGCACTCTCACAGGCGCTGAGTAATGTGCGCAAGCATACATCAGGAAAGCTGATTTGTGTTTTTGGTTGTGGTGGTGAAAGAGATACAGGAAAAAGACCATTAATGGCACAGGTGGCGGAGAAGTTTTCAGATTTAGTGATAGTGACCAGTGATAACCCCAGAAATGAAGATCCAGTCGGTATTATTAATGATATTAAATCCGGTATAAAAAATGAGTTATGTCTGATAATAGAAATGCATCGACAAAAGGCGATTGAGCAGGCAATTAACATTGCCAGTGAAAACGATTTAATTTTGATTGCAGGAAAGGGACATGAAGAGTTCCAGATTATTGGCAATGAGAAAGTAAGCTTTAATGACAGGCAGGTAGCGCTGAGTTATCTGGAAGTGGGCCTGCAATGAGTTTTGAGATGAGTCTCAGTCAGACCAGTGATTTACTTGGCGCAACACACTCTGGTGCAGATGCTAATTTCTCACGCGTATCAACGGATACAAGAAAACTAAATTCGGGTGATTTGTATGTGGCTCTTGAGGGTGATAATTTTGATGGTCATGACTTTATTAGCCAGGCTCAACAGGCGGGTGCTGCTGGTGCAGTGGTGTCCAGGGAAATGTCCGGAAAAATAGTGGCTGATCTGCCTCTGGTAAAGGTAGAAAACACTCGAAAAGCACTGGGTGGCCTGGCGCAGGCCTGGCGACAGGCTTTTGCCGGACGAGTGGTTGCGATTACAGGTAGCAATGGGAAAACCACGGTAAAAGAAATGCTTGCTGGCATTTTAGAAAAACAGGGTGATGTGCTGGCAACACAGGGAAATTTTAATAATGATATAGGCCTGCCGCTTACATTGCTGGGTCTGGATAAACAGGATTTTGCAGTAATTGAAATGGGTGCGAATCATCCAGGAGAAATCGCGTATCTGACACGGATAACACAACCGGATATTGCGCTGATTACAAATGCAGGTGATGCTCATCTTGAAGGTTTTGGTTCGCGCAAGGGTGTTGCAACGGCAAAAGGTGAAATTTACCAGGGCCTGTCTGATAAGGGCGTGGCTATTATAAATAAAGATGATGAGTACAGCGCATACTGGCAATCGATAAATAAAGCGCGCAATGTGATGACGTTTTCAATGTGTGATAAAAATGCAGATGTTTATGGTGAGTGTCAGAAAAAGGACACGGGTATTATTTTGAAGGTATTTGTTTCAGGTGAGACGTTGCTGGTTAAACTTGCGTTGTACGGTAAACACAATGCAATGAATGCGCTGGCGGCAATTAGTACAGCTCAGGTGCTATCAGTGCCTCATGAAAAAATAACGGAGGCATTAAATGCGTTTAAACCGGTTAAAGGACGGTTGAATATGCACAGGGTGAATCCGCAACTATGTGTGATTGATGATACTTATAATGCAAACCCCGCGTCACTTGAGGCGGGCATAAAGGTATTAAATGAGCTTGCCGGGGCTCACTGGCTTGTTATGGGAGACATGGGCGAGCTGGGCGTAGATGAGCAACAACTGCATTTTGAAGCGGGTGTGAAAGCACGTGAACTGGGTGTTGATCGGTTACTTGCCGTGGGCAGTGCAAGTGCTCAGGCAGTTAAGGCATTTGGAAAAAATGCTGAGTTTTTCGCAACTAAAGATGAGTTAGTCGCATATATAAAACAGAATCAGACACAGGTGCTGGGAATTTTGGTAAAAGGTTCACGATTTATGCATATGGAACATGTAGTGGAATCATTAATTGGAGGGTTTGGCTGATGCTGCTCTGGCTGGCTGATTATTTAACACAGTACCACAGTGGGTTTAATGTTTTTCGTTATCTCACGCTTCGAGGTATTTTAGGCGCATTAACCGCGCTTGTAATGTCGCTTATTATTGGGCCATCGATGATACGTAAACTAACCATCTATAAAATTGGTCAGAGCATACGTGATGATGGGCCACAAACTCACCTGTCAAAAGCGGGCACGCCTACAATGGGGGGGGCGCTGATACTGGTGTCGGTTGCAATAAGTACCGCTTTGTGGATGGATCTTGAAAACAGGCAGGTGATCATTGCTTTAGTTGTAACTCTGCTCTTTGGTGGTATTGGTTTTGTTGACGATTTTAAAAAGCTACAGGGTGGTGGAAATAGCAAGGGCCTGTCTGCCAAAGCCAAATATTTCTGGCAAACAGTATTTGGACTGGGTGCTGCGATTTATATTTATCAGACAGCACAGCAACCCATTGAAACGACATTGATTATACCGTTTATTAAGGATGCCTTTGTTCCACTGGGGGCTGGTTTTATTGTGTTTGCCTATCTGGTGATTGTGGGCAGTAGCAACTCGGTTAATTTAACCGATGGCCTTGATGGACTTGCGATATTGCCAACGGTGATGGTGGCGGGTGCGCTCGGCGTTTTTGCTTATTTAACAGGCAATATAAATTTTGCAAATTATTTAAGTATTCCTTATATCAGTGGTGTGGGTGAACTGGTTGTGTTCTGTGGTGCGCTAGTGGGTGCAGGGCTCGGTTTTTTATGGTTTAACACATACCCGGCCCAGGTATTTATGGGTGATGTGGGTGCGCTAGCACTGGGTGCGGCGTTGGGTGTAGTGGCTGTGCTTGTCAGGCAGGAGCTGGTGCTACTTATTATGGGAGGTGTATTTGTGATGGAAACAGTATCGGTTATTTTGCAGGTGGCATCATTTAAATTAACGGGCAGGCGAATTTTTAGAATGGCTCCACTTCATCACCATTTTGAATTGAAGGGCTGGCCTGAGCCAAGAGTGATAGTGCGTTTCTGGATTATAACGGTTGTGCTGGTGTTAATTGGTCTGGCATCATTGAAGGTCAGGTAAGTATGAATAGTTTCAGGGATATTATTATTTTATGAATGTAACAGCAGAGACATTATCGAGTATATCGGTCGCTGCACTGGTAACAGTAATGGTCGAAAATAATAAGCAAAAATCAGAATATATACTGGTTGTTGGCCTGGGCCTGACCGGTCTTTCTGTGGTGCGCCATTTACACCAGAAAAATGAAAACCAGAAAAATGAAAACCAGGAAAATGAAAACCAGGAAAATGAAAACAGGGAAAATGAAAACAGGGAAAATAAAAACATTGTGGTCGTCGATAGTAGAAGTACCCCGCCAGCAATGGATGTTATGGAAAGAGATTTCCCACAGGTGCCTGTATATTGCGGTGAATTTGATGAAGCCGTTTTTATGGGAGCTGCGCAAATCATTGTAAGCCCCGGGGTGTCGTTGAAAGAGAATGTCATCAGGCATGCAATTGCACAGGGCGTTGAAGTTATTGGCGATGTTGAGCTGTTTTCCCAGCTGAATAAAGTGCCGGTTATTGCGGTAACCGGGTCAAATGGGAAAAGTACGGTTGTTAGTTTACTGGGAGAAATGGCTAAAAAAGCAGGCATAAATGTCTCTGTTGGTGGAAACATTGGTGTCCCGGTACTGGATTTGATTCATCTAAATTCAGATTTGTATATTCTGGAGTTATCGAGCTTTCAGCTTGAGAGCCTGCAGAGTCTGAAGCCGGTAGCGGCGGCGGTATTAAATGTAAGTCCTGATCACATGGACAGATACCGGCATTATGAGGAGTATGTTGATGCCAAGAAACAAATTTATAAACAATGCCGGCTTGCTGTGATTAATCGAGATGATCACCTGGTCGTTAAAATGCAGGCTGGCCACAGCCAGGTATCTGGTTTTACACTGGGTGAGCCAGCACAGGGTGATTATGGGTTAAGAACATTTGATAATGAGCGATGGCTTTGCAGGGGAGGCTGCAAACTGATTGCAGAAAAATCGCTGAAGTTATCCGGAGAGCACAACCTGGCTAATGCACTTGCTGCACTGGCACTGGGTGATGCCGCGGGTATTGCATCTGAGGATATGCTTTGTGCATTAATGTCTTTCACGGGGCTGGCACATAGAACGCAATGGCTGGCAGAGAAAAACAGGGTGAGCTGGATTAATGACTCAAAAGGTACGAATGTGGGTGCCACGGTTGCTGCAATTAGTGGACTGAGAGTTGAGAATAAACTGATTTTAATCGCTGGGGGACTGGCGAAAGATGCCGATTTTTCTGCGTTAAAAGATGCCGTTGAGAAAAACACACGAACCGTTGTTTTAATAGGCAAAGATGGCGTAAAAATTGAGCAGGCACTACAGGCATGTGTGCCTGTGTTTTATGCCAGAGATATGCAGGATGCCGTGCAAATTGCGGAAAATTTGTCACATCCTGGCGACACCGTGCTGTTATCACCTGCCTGTGCAAGTTTCGACATGTTTAATGGGTTTGAGCATAGAGGTGAGGTGTTTGCAAAGGCGGTTGAGGAGCTGGCATGGATGTAGGCCAGCTCTTTGAGCAAACATATAATACGCTAAAGCGTAATCGCACGGCTGCGGTGGATAAGCCGGTGATTATTGAAGGGCTGGATGGTGTACTCATTTTGCTGGTTTTAAGCTTGCTGGGTCTGGGTCTTGTTATGGTGAGCTCAGCGTCTATTAGTATTGCAGACAGTAAAACTTCGACACCTTTTTTTTACCTGTACAGGCAGTTAATTGCGGCGGGTATTGGCTTGCTTGGCGCGATGGCAATTTTTAAAGTTCGTCTTGTTTACTGGGAAAAATCAGGAATGTTTCTACTAGCCGTTTCATTTGTGCTGGTGATACTGGTGTTAATACCCGGTGTGGGTAAAACGGTGAATGGTTCGACGCGCTGGATACCCGTGGGTGTATTAAATTTACAGGTATCTGAAATCGTTAAACTGTTTTTGATGGTTTATGTGGCGGGTTATCTGGTTCGACATGGCGAGCAGGTGCGTTCGAGTATGTGGGGATTTATCAAGCCCATGATGATGGTGGGTCTGGTTTGCCTGTTTTTATTACTGGAACCGGACTTTGGTGCTTCGGTTGTGATTATGATGACGGTGCTGGGGATGACGTATCTGGCGGGTGTGCGCTTTATTCAGTTTGCAGCGGTACTCACACTTCTGGGTTCAGCAGCCACACTGCTTGTGGTGTCTTCTGATTATCGTCTGGAACGGCTGACGGCATTTGTTAACCCGTGGGCAGATCCATTTGATAGTGGTTTTCAGCTGACTCAATCGCTGATTGCCATTGGATCGGGTGGCTGGACAGGTTCTGGACTGGGTGCTAGCGTGCAGAAGTTATTTTACTTACCTGAGGCGCATACGGATTTTCTGTTTGCTGTGCTGGCAGAAGAGCTGGGCCTTATTGGCGTGGTGGTGGTTATTGGTTTATATGCGGCATTAGTTTTCAGGGCCTTTGTGATTGCGAAAAAGGCGGAATCCTGTGGAAATCAGTTTGCGGCTTATTTATCGTATGGTATTGGCATCTGGTTAGGTTTGCAGGCCTTTATTAATATTGGTGTGAATATGGGGGTGCTACCGACAAAAGGGCTGACTTTGCCATTAATGAGCTATGGCGGGAGCAGTCTGATTGTTGTTAGCGCATCGATTGGCCTGTTGCTAAGAGTGTCTTATGAGTGCGCTAATGGGCAGGCCATGCCAAAGAAATCGAGCCGCAGAAAAGCCGCTGGAAAAAAATTAGTGCACAGGAGTCCAATGTCTGGAAAAACAGTTACAAACAGGAGTGTCGGTAGAGGTAGATCGAAAAAAGCCAGAAGTGTTGGTGATTTAATCAGGGAAGGCGAATGAATAAAAAACGCACAGGGCCGGTAATGATTATGGCGGGCGGCACGGGTGGTCATGTTTACCCGGCGCTTGCTATTGCTGATGAGCTAAAGCGACGAGGTGTGCCTGTTATCTGGATGGGGACTAAAAAAGGTATTGAAGCGAGGCTTGTACCACAGGCGGGTATTGAAGTTGACTGGTTAGGAATGAGTGGTTTGCGTGGCAAGGGCACATTTACAATGTTATTAGCACCGTTAAAAATTTTTATTGCCTGCTCGCAGGCATTAAAAATTTTAAAAAAACGCAAACCATCCGTCGTGTTAGGTATGGGGGGGTTTGTGTCTGCACCGGGGGGATTAATGGCGGGGCTGGTACGTATACCGTTGCTAATTCATGAACAGAACGCGGTGCCAGGTATGAGTAATCGCCTGTTGGCTAAAATAGCCAGCAAAGTGATGGAGGCATTTCCCGGTAGCTTTAAAGCAGGTAGTTTTAAAAATGGCACTAAGTCGCTGATGCATGTTGGGAACCCTGTGCGCCGTGAAATTGTTTCTTTGCCTGAACCACGGTTAAGAAACCGGGGCCGCGAAGGTGCGCTAAGAATACTGGTGTTTGGCGGCAGCCTGGGCGCGGCAAGCCTGAATGAAATAGTGCCGCAGGCCTGTGCGAAGCTTATTGAAAGCAGGCCGTTAATAATTAAGCACCAGACTGGCTCGGGCAACCTGGATAAAACAGAAAACAACTATGCAAAATTTAAAGTGCAGGCAGAGGTGCTGGAATACATAGATGATATGGCTAATATGTATGCCTGGGCTGATCTGGTGATATGTCGAGCAGGTGCGATGACAATTGCAGAAATTGCGGCTGCAGGTGTTGCATCTGTATTAGTTCCGTATCCGTATGCGGTGGATGATCACCAGACGTTTAATGCCAGATATTTAAGTGATAAAAAAGCGGCTATTTTAATTAAGCAGGATGAAATGAATGTTGGGGTACTGGTGGATATATTAAAGGGAATGGATCGGGAAAAAACCCTGGCAATGTCGATCAGTGCCAGACAACTGGCGATGCCAGACTCAACTCGGCTGGTCAGTGAGGCCTGTATGCTTGCGGGAGGTTATGATGTTAATTGAAACTCATCCTATGCGTAAAATAAAACGCGTGCATTTTGTTGGTATTGGTGGTGTGGGTATGTGTGGTATAGCTGAGGTATTGCTTAATCTGGGGTATGAAATTTCGGGCTCTGATGTAAAGCAAAACGCAGCGATAAAACGTTTATTAAAGCAGGGAGCAAGTGTCTTTATCGGCCAGGCGGCGAGTAATGTCGAACGAGCTGAAGTTGTTGTTGTTTCAACGGCCATTGCAGCGGATAATGTTGAAGTGCTTGCAGCAAAAGAACGCCGTATCCCGGTGATTCGACGGGCTGAAATGCTGGCTGAAATTATGCGTTTCAGACATGGGATTGCGATCGCGGGAACACATGGAAAAACCACCACCACGAGTTTAACCGCAAGTATATTAATAGAAGCGGGTCTTGATCCAACTTATGTGATCGGGGGTAAGCTAAATAGCGCGGCCAGCAATGCGAAACTGGGTGCAGGCAAATATTTTGTGGCAGAAGCGGATGAGAGTGATGCATCCTTTTTATTGCTACAGCCAATGATGGCGGTTGTGACCAACATTGATGCAGATCATCTGGAGACATATGGTGGAGATTTTGAAAAGTACAAGCAGTCATTTGTAGAATTTTTACATCATCTGCCATTTTACGGCAAGGCTATTGTGTGTCTGGATGACGCGGTTAACAGGCAAATATTAAGTGATGTTTTCCGCCCGGTTATGACATATGGAATAGAATCAGAAGCAGATGTCCGAGCGGACAATATACAGTGTAACGGTATGCAGTGCCATTACCAGCTGTTTCTTCCCGAAGTGGAAGAAGCAATAGAGATTACGCTTAATATGCCTGGCAGGCATAATGTGCTGAACTCTCTGGCGGCGATATGTGTTGCGCACCAGCTGGGTGTTGATGTGAGTGCTATGCAAAGAGCGCTGCAAACATTTGATGGTATTGGTCGTCGGATGCAACAGTATGGTGAAATAGAAACGGTTAAGGGCAATGTGTTACTTGTTGATGATTATGCACATCACCCCACAGAAATAAAGGCGACACTTGAAGCGGCTAAAGGTGCCTGGAGTAAGCGACGTATTGTGGTTGTGTTTCAGCCACATCGTTATACCCGTACGAGAGATTTGTTTGAAGATTTCAGCCAGGTATTGTCGGTTGCCGATGCGCTTATTGTGACAGAGATTTACTCGGCAGGTGAGGCACATATTGCGGGTGCAGATGGGCGTGCACTGTGTGCTGCAATTCGAGCCAGGGGGCGTGTTAACCCGGTGTTTGTTGAGGATTTAAAGGATTTAAACTCATCCATTATTGATGTAATTGAAAAAGGTGATGTGATTCTCACACTGGGGGCAGGCAGTATTGGTGCTATTGCAGGTATTTTACCGCAGGAACTTACGAGTGGGGCGGCCTGATCCGTGAAGGACAGTTCAGAAAAATGATGGCAATGGTTAATCAGCAAAATATCAGGGGCGTGTTGTTACTGAATGAACCAATGCACAGGCATACCAGCTGGCGTGTAGGGGGAAGCGTTGATCAGTTTTATACACCGGCTGATGCCGAAGATCTGGCGCTGTTTATATCGGCACTGCCCGCAGATGAGCCGCTGATGTTTCTTGGCCTGGGCAGTAACTTACTGGTCAGGGATGAGGGTATTCGAGGCACGGTGATTTCGCTTAAAGGTAGCCTGGCGGATATTGAGGTGATTGATGCAGGAGATGCTGATAGCTCCTGTCGTACTACTCTGAGGGCTGGAGCGGGTGTTAGCTGCGCAAAGCTTGCCAGGTACTGCCATCGAAATGATTTGCCTGGTGCTGAGTTTTTTGCGGGTATTCCGGGTTTGCTGGGGGGCGCGTTGGCAATGAATGCGGGTGCCTTTGGTGGTGAAACCTGGCCGCTTGTGAAACAGGTTGTAACGGTGGATATGCAGGGAAACTTTAATCAACGAACAGCAGATGACTATGAAATTAGTTATCGTTGCGTTACGGGTAAACATAATGAGTGGTTTGTTAATGCGGATTTAAATTTTGAAAAAGGCTGTGGTAAAACCGCTGCTACAAGGGTAAAGGGGTTGTTAGAAACACGTAATAAAACTCAGCCTGTGGGGCTTGCGAGTTGTGGCTCGGTGTTTAAAAATCCGCAAAATGATTATGCGGCCAGGTTAATAGAGGCGTGTGGATTAAAAGGTTTCGTTATTGGTGGTGCGCTTGTTTCTGAAAAGCATGCGAATTTTATTATTAATACGGGCGGTGCCAGGGCCGTTGATATTGAAAAATTAATTAAATATGTACAGAAAACAGTTAAAGAAAAACAGGGAATCGATTTACAGACTGAAGTGAAAATTGTGGGTGGATGAAATAATGACACATTTTGAAAATGTTGCGGTCTTTATGGGAGGCTGGTCAGCCGAGCGAGAAGTATCGCTGATGAGCGGTGTGGCTGTTGCAGCAGCTCTGGAGCGCCTCGATATACCCACTACAGTTGTGGATGTTAATCGAAATATCTGTAGCGAGATTCAACAGCAGTCTTATAGTCATGTTTTTAATGTGTTGCATGGCCGTGGTGGTGAAGACGGTGTTATCCAGGGTTTGCTGGATGTGCTGGGAATTCCTTATACTGGATCGGGTGTACTGGGCTCTGCCCTGGCGATGGATAAACTGGGGTGTAAAAAACTATGGCAGAGTATTGGTTTACCAACACCTGAATACAGGTTACTAAATTCAGAAGAAGATTGTGTAGAAGCGATTGAACTACTGGGTTTGCCGCTGATGATTAAGCCGGTATTGGAAGGTTCGAGTATTGGCATTAGCAAAGTGAGTTCGGAAACTGAAATGATGCCGTCATGGCGTGATGCAAAAGCCTGTGGTGGGCCCGTTATCGCTGAGAAATATATTGATGGGGAGGAATACACTGCGGCGATACTAAATGAGCAGGTACTGCCGATGGTTCGTCTTAAAACGAATAATGAGTTTTATGATTATCATGCAAAGTATGTTTCGGATAAAACCGAATTTTACTGTCCCTGTGGCCTGTCGGAATCAGCTGAAGATGAGCTGGCAGTCATGATGATGAAATCATTCAGGGCGGTGATGGGTGAGAACTGGGGGCGTGTAGATTTTATGATGGACAGTGAGCAAAACCCCTGGTTAATTGAAGTGAATACTGTACCCGGTATGACCGATCATAGCCTGGTGCCGATGGCGGCGAAACAGGCGGGACTCTCCTTTGATGAACTGGTGTTACGGATATTGCAGGGGGCATCACTTCATGGTTAAAAAAACACAGGCGGTTACGGATAGAAAAAGAGTTAATAAGAAAAGAACCGGAAAAAGCAGTTCTGGAAAAAATAAGCAGGGAAAAACACAGAAAAGTGAAAGTAAAATAGCATTTATCAGGCGCTTTGCAGATCAGCTCAGGCAGCAGGGAGAGCAAACTCTGGTTTTGCTACGGAGTCTTTGGCGATCAAAGGTATTTGTTACGGGTATGGTGATGCTGGCATTAACGGCAAGCTTTGTGCACTGGGACTTAGATGAAGAGTTGAAGCAGTTTGCGCAGCATACTTTTCCTGTTAAGTCTGTACAGATTGAAGGCGAATTCAGGTTTTTAGATAAAATTCGTATTCAGCAACAGATGGCAGCTGTTGCTAAAGGTGGTTTTTTTAGTATCGATTTATCAGATATAAGAAGTCGGCTTGTGCAGATGTCGTGGGTAGAGGATGTTTCGGTAAGACGGCAATGGCCAGATCGAATATTAGTACGGGTGATAGAGAAACAGCCTGTAGTTTATTGGGGTAGCAAGGGTGTTATCAGTTCAAAAGGCAAATTGTTTGAGCCGGAAAATAAGCTGAACATTGAGTTGCCTCAGTTAACAGGGCCGGAGGGGCAACATGAAATGATGTTAGCAGAACTGGCACGTATGCAGGCATGGTTGCTTGAAACGGGGCTTTATATTCAGCAAATACAACAGGATGCCCGGCGCTCGTGGACGCTACGTATGACAACCGGACTGGAACTGAGGTTAGGAAGAATGCTGTTACATGAGCGTTTGCATCGGTTTGTTTCAGTTTATGAAACACATCTGAAAAATGAAAAACGAAAAATTAAGCATATTGATATGCGATACACAAATGGCTTTGCAGTGGCCTGGAAAGAGGCGTAGAGAAAATGACAAAAAAAATTGATAAAAACCTGATTGTGGGGCTTGATATAGGGACATCTAAAGTCGTGGCCATTGTGGGTGAAATTACACCTGAGGGTGAGATTGAAATTATAGGGCTGGGCTCTCATCCTTCACGTGGACTGAAAAAAGGCGTGGTGGTTAATATAGAGTCAACCGTGCAATCGATTCAACGGGCAATAGAAGAAGCAGAACTAATGGCGGGCTGCCAGATTAACTCGGTTTATGCCGGTATTGCAGGCAGTCATATTAAGAGTATTAATTCCCATGGCATCGTTGCAATCAAGGATCGTGAAGTGAGTGATATGGATCTTGACCGTGTGATTGATGCGGCGAGAGCAGTGGCGATTCCTGCAGATCAACGGATTTTACATATTCTCCCACAGGAATTTATTATTGATGAGCAGGAAGGCATCCGAGAGCCAATTGGTATGTCGGGTGTGCGCCTTGAAGCCAAGGTACACCTGGTAACAGGTGCGGTAGGAGCGGCGCAGAATATTATAAAATGTGTCAGGCGTTGTGGGCTTGAAGTGGACGATATTATTCTTGAGCAGCTGGCTTCCAGCTACTCTGTGCTAACAGAAGATGAAAAAGAGCTGGGTGTTTGCCTGGTGGATATGGGTGGGGGAACCACCGATATTGCGGTGTTTGCAGATGGCGCAATACGCCATACAGCGGTTATACCCATTGCGGGGGACCAGGTAACAAACGATATAGCGGTGGCGTTGCGCACACCAACTCAGTATGCAGATGAGATAAAAATTAAATATGCCTGTGCATTACGCCAGCTGGCCAATGCGGATGAGACAATTGAGGTGCCCAGTGTCGGGGATCGCCCGCCACGTAAACTTTCAAGGCAAACACTGGCAGAGGTGGTAGAGCCTCGCTATGATGAGCTATTAACGCTGGTGCAGGCGGAACTGAGAAAAAGTGGCTTCGAAGATATTATTGCTGCGGGAATTGTACTCACAGGTGGTAGTGCAAAAATGGACGGTGTTGTGGATCTCGCAGAAGAGATTTTTCACATGCCGGTTCGCCTTGGCTCACCTCAATATGTGAGTGGGTTGTCTGATGTTGTTGCTAACCCCATTCATGCTACGGGTGTTGGTTTACTGTTGTTTGGCGAGCAGCACCAGAACAGTACGAATCATTTTTTTACAACTGACGGGGGTATGAAAGGCGTATGGGAAAGAATGAAAAACTGGTTCCATGGGAATTTTTAGCGGTGCCGTTCGGGGTTCGAAATAATATGATGAAGTCTGTTCGGCGTTTGCGCTCGGATTCGGCGAATACAAAAATGTTTAAAATTAACTTTCAGACAGAACACGTCTGTTTGAATACAAATGAGGAGATAACACATGTTTGAACTAATGGATTCAATTGCACAGGATGCTGTCATTAAAGTCGTAGGTGTTGGCGGCGGTGGTGGTAATGCGGTGACGCATATGGTGTCTACGGGTATAGAGGGTGTGGAGTTCATCTGTGCCAATACCGATGCTCAGGCGCTAACTAAAATTAATGGCGCAACCTCATTGCAAATAGGCAGCAATATCACCAAAGGCCTGGGAGCCGGTGCTGATCCTGATGTGGGCAGGCAGGCAGCACTTGAAGATCGCGAGCGTATTCAGGAAGCCATTATGGGTGCTGATATGATATTCGTGACCGCGGGTATGGGCGGCGGAACAGGCACTGGTGCTGCGCCGGTGGTTGCACAAATTGCACGGGATATGGGTATTCTTGCAGTAGGCGTGGTAACCAAGCCATTTGTTTTTGAGGGAGCCAATAGAATGAAGATCGCCCAGCACGGTATTGAGGAGCTGAGCCAGCATGTGGATTCATTAATTACTATCCCAAATGACAAGCTACTGAGTGTTTACGGTCGGGAGTTTGATTTAATGAACGCGTTTAACGGTGCCAATGATGTATTGCATAATGCTGTGCAGGGTATTACGGAGCTGATTACTCACCCGGGTGTGATTAATGTTGACTTTGCGGATGTACGCACAGTTATGTCACAGAATGGTATGGGCATGATGGGCTCTGGAACCGCATCGGGCGAGCATCGTGCAAATCTTGCCGCAGAAGCCGCAGTGGCGAGTCCACTACTGGAAGATGTGAACATTGCCGGTGCCCGAGGTATTCTGGTTAATGTGACGGGGACTAATCTGACATTAGGTGAATTTGAAGATATCGGTGCCATCATTAGCTCTTTTGCCTCAGAGGAGGCGGTTGTTGTTATGGGCACAGCGATTGATCCTGATTTGCAGGATGAGCTGCGGGTGACGGTTGTTGCGACAGGGCTGGGGCAGGCAATTCAGAATGTGCAAAAAGATTCAATGAAAATAGTTAAACGTAAGCCTTCCGGGGAAGTGGACTATGCAGACTATGATAAGCCGGCTATTCATCGTAAAAGCTTATCAGGTGGTGCTTCGAGCGCTGCATTAGATGATGATTTACTGGATATCCCCGCATTTTTGCGTCGTCAGGCAGATTAAATAGAACTATTCTGAAATAATTGTTCCAATGTAAGAGGAGATCGACCGGATGAGGCAGTAGTGAGTTAACTGTGGGCAAAATAAGCCATAGTTAAAGTAATACTTTAATTTATGTGTGCAAGTTTGATGTTTTCTGGAAAAACAGGTCTATAATGACGGTAACAGTTTATTATGTCCATGTTATGACAAAAGCATGTATAATTCCGGCTGATTTGTTTGCTGATGGGCAATTACGCCATAAATCTGGCCTTTAACCCGGGAATTTAAATTTGATTCGTCAACGCACCATTAAAAATGTAATCCGTGCAACCGGTGTTGGTTTGCACACAGGTAATAAGGTTTATCTGACACTACGCCCTGCTGCACCCGATACGGGAGTGATATTCCGACGTGTAGACCTTGATGTGCCGGTAGACATACATGCGAAAGCATTAAATGTATGTGATACCAAGCTGTCTACAACAATTGGAGAAGGTGGCGCAAAAGTGTCAACAATAGAGCATTTGCTTTCGGCTATGGCAGGCCTGGGCATCGATAATGTCTATGTTGATGTGAGTGCAGATGAAGTACCTATTATGGATGGTAGTTCAGGCCCCTTTGTGTTTCTTTTGCAATCTGCAGGCATTGTTGAGCAGCCGGCGGCGAAGCGGTTTATTCGCATAAAGAAATCTATTCTCGTTGAAGAAGAGGATAAATGGGCAAAGTTTGAGCCATTTGAAGGTTTTAAAGTCGACTTTACTATTGATTTTAAGCATCCTGTATTTGATGGGGCTCCTCAGCAGGCGGAAATTGACTTTTCATCAACATCATTTGTAAAAGAAGTGAGTCGTGCCCGCACATTTGGCTTTATGAGTGACTTTGAGAAACTGCGTGAAAACAATCTGGCGCTGGGTGCAAGCCTGGACAACGCGATTGGCGTTGATGATTTTCGGGTGCTCAATGAAGATGGGTTGCGCTATCACGATGAATTTGTAAAGCATAAAATACTCGATGCCATAGGCGATTTATATCTTTTAGGGCATAGTTTGATCGGTGCATATTCGGGCTACCGTTCTGGCCATGCGCTGAATAATGCTTTGCTGAAAACCCTTATTGCCCGCCCGGATGCATGGGAAGAGGTGACCTTTGAAGGGGAATCTGCGGTTTCACCTATTTCATATTCTCAGCCTGTGCAGGCCTGAGTGAGCTATTTACCCAGAAGCCCTGAGGGAGAACTCAGGGCTTTTTTGCTTTTTGAGCCAGCTTGAGCAGTGCGTTTTGCAGATCCGGGTCGGAGATGCAGTTGGCCGTCTGGGTAATGATATCTGAACTCTGCTGGCTGAGGCTCCTGTGCGGTGGAGGTGGTTCTACTACTATACGTTGTGGTGGAGCCAGGCGGAGTTTCACTCGGTTTAGCCGGATGCCAGCGTGCTGGTGCAGTGCTTCGAGCATTGTCTGGCTCATCATGCGTAATCGGGTTCTCCAGACAGGTGAGTCGGTCAGGATAATGAGCTGGTTATCCCGCACACCGACAACATTGATGTGATCATGGCAGTCAGGGGGTAGTGAGACCTTTATCGCGTGGTTAAGCTGGTCGAGTTCCAGGGCCTTTTTTTTGATATATCGGCCTAATTTGTCAGCAAGATTGTTCATATGGATGCCAGTATTGGAAACAGGCACTTAACACTGGAAAGTGTAGAGTTTTTTCTAATGTAGAGATCTGTTTTCAGGTTCAAAGGGGTTCCGTATTATGTGTAAAAGTTTGAGATTGGTCTATTTTATGTCAAAATGGTCTGTTGTATACAGGTGTTTTTCGATAATATCGCCTGTGTTTTCGTCTAATATTAAATTATGATTATTAATTATGACCGCTGATTATGATTTATTCTTATGTTTATTCAATACCTAGAAGCTTTTCTGTATGGATATTATTTTATTAAGCAAATTTAGGGGGCGGCCCTGTCGCGTCCAGATAGGCAGTCCTGTGCAGCTTATGCTGCTATTTGTATTTGCTTTATTGTTTTCCTCTGCATTAGGCATGGCGGGTTACTGGCTTGGGACATCTCAGGTTTCCTCATCGAATGTCGTGTCATTGCAGCAGGAAATAAAGCTGCAAAGAAAGCTGATCAATCAGACTCGCTTTAATGCACGGGCTGATATTGATGCACTGGCGGCAAGATTAGGTGAAATTCAGGCACATGCGATGCGCCTGAATGCTCTGGGTCAGAAGCTGGTGAGCATTGCGCGGCTAGATCGTGGTGAATTTAACTTTGAAACATCCCCCGGAGTTGGTGGGCCAGATGAGCCTGGCGTGCAGGAAATGGATTTTGGCAGCGAAATTGATCTGGTGATATCTGAATTAGAGGATCGTGAGCAGCAGCTCAGCGTGCTCGAAGATATACTGATGAGTAGCCATATGGAAGAAGAAGTTTATCCTGAGGGCAGGCCGGTTAATCGGGGCTGGATTTCTTCTTATTATGGTACCCGTACTAATCCATTTACGGGTAAGCTACAGTTTCATAAGGGGATGGACTTTGCTGCAAAAGCAGGATCGGATGTATTAGCGGTTGCTGGTGGTGTGGTTACCTGGTCTGGTAAGCGTTATGGTTATGGTAATCTGGTTGAGATTAATCATGGCAATGGTTATATTACTCGCTACGGGCATAATGCAGAAAACCTGGTTGAAGTGGGTGATACGGTTAAGAAGGGCGAGGTGATTTCGCTGATGGGTTCTACCGGGCGCTCTACCGGGCCACATGTTCACTTTGAAGTGATTAAAAACGGCCGACAGATCAACCCGCAAAAATTCGTCCAACGCCGGTAACTACCCCGGATTGCCCCTGTGCAGCCCCATGCCTTCGTTGGGAAATGATCATTTGCACTTGCAAACTCACATTTCCCGCCTCGGCCTGAGACTGCACAGGGGCAATCCGGGGCAGTTACTGTCCTCCGCTTTCAACACCGTTTGTCCTGCACCCGCACCACCTTCGTTGGGAAATGCTCATTTGCACTTGCAAACTCACATTTCCCGCCTCGGCCTGAGACTGCACCGGGGCAATCCGGGGCAGTTACTGTCTACTCCGCTCTCAACACCATCTCCCTCTTTGATATAGTGCCAGTAAGTTAAGCGACAACATATTAGCTATGCTTCAGAAAGAAGCTTTTTATGGTTCTTCTTCTGCCTGATGCATCTCCCCCATTCGGTACAGTTGCCCACCAGAATTGTTAAGACTCGTACACAATGGAGGTGGGGCTTCAGCCCCGCTTAAACCTGGAAAAATCAGTTGAGTCACGAAAGTCTGCACAACTTCTTGATTCGTATAGCTATATGAAAAAAGTGTTCATCACCAATAAGGTGACCTCACATTTTTTCAT
>VAOX01033762.1_pt1 | contig 33926 bp, 27 predicted proteins | sample 3393891 | NCBI WGS metagenome assembly VAOX01 (sample SAMN08290429, study PRJNA428436) | hydrothermal vent metagenome | isolation source: Deep-sea hydrothermal vent chimney | place: Indian Ocean: Southwest Indian Ridge | depth 2822 m m
AAAAGGCACGTCGATTACTTTTTAAAACCATTGATGAACGAAGAGTTAACCAAGCATGATGACTCTATCGTTCAGGCTCATTTCATTATTGGAAAATACTCTTATGCAGGGCATTAAGCCCAGACTAACCAATTGACACATAAATTAATGGTAAGTTATTGAAAGTTAATAATTCTCTGCAGTATTAACCCGTTATTTTCTGGAATTTGTCGACTTGCCCCTTGTTGAAAATTCTTCGTGCTTCGCTTTTCATTCTGACGTTATTTTACCGGATAAAAACCACGCCACACGTTGACTGAGTTTTCTATTTCGAAGATCTGCCCAGCACGCCACGATAGCCCATCGTATTGTCAGTGGGTCATTCGTGCAAATGTTAAGGAACACACATTCAAACCGATTCGTTTCATGGGGGGCTCTCGTTCTCGTGATACTGGTTGGCAATGTTGCACAAGCAACTCAGCGTGTAGTTGTGCATCCCTATCTCGTCGAAGTGTTTACTACGACTGACTTGCCTGTCACCGGTGAAGCCGACATAAACCGACAGCCGATTTACAGAGAAAGCGAACTCCACGTCTACAAGCTGGATGGCATTCAACGTATCGAGGCAAAGCTGTCCAAAGGTCTTACAGCCGATCCCGAGCAAGCCAAGCGAGTTGCGTTGCAACGCATCCAGCAGTTGGATGCGTCGGGTCGCACACAGATGCAACGCACCGCAATGGGGTTGGCAAAGGTCGTGCAGTACGGCGTCGATCGCTATCCGGCGATCATGTTTGATGGCGAAGTAGTGATCTATGGCGTGACCGATATCCGCGAAGCTCTTCGTCTGTACCAACAGTGGCAGGAAGGCGGGAGGCGATGATGCCGCGTTGCTTTCGGTCTCTTGGCTTAGTCGTGTTGCTGATGATGCCGTTTGCCACAAAGGCAGGTTCCATCACGACACCGGAGATCGTGGCCAGGACTACGGCGGCTGTACTTTCCTGTATGCAGTGGATGCCTATTGGAACGTGTTTCTGGTTGCGGTGTTCGTTGACGGGTTGCAGTGTCAGAACCTCGCTCAAGGTCGGGCACTACAATCCGGATTTGGTAGTCAGCAGCTACAACGAATTGGGGGGAAACCCATGGGTAGAGATCCGAGCAACGTTGGGTCTCGCCCAGAAGACAGCCGCTAATGGATTGCTCGGTAGCCTTCTACCAGTCCCAATCGACAGCGCGGGTAACCGTACCGAAGGAACGTCCAATAACCGCGACCACAAGAATCTGATCTTTCGTGAGACAGATGCCATCGGCCATCCGCTTGGTTCACTTTTCGGACTCGTTGCCGGTGTGGGTCTGTTGTGTCAGTCGGAGACGCGATCCTTCGTTCCCTATTTTCAGTCTGGTCTCGATGTACTGTCCTGGCGACAGGAGGTACCGGAGATCTTTTATCCGGCAAGCTTCATTCCCGGTCTGCGTGAGTTGGGTAGCTGGCCGCTGCAAACCTGGGGTGGTGTCTATCTACGTACTGGTTGGACCACACAGGCAGAAGAACCCAAGGCTGCGGCCATCAATGCTCAGCGTGCTGGTGACATCGTTACGCGCATCGCCCAGCCTCACGTTTATATCCCAGTGATCGGGCGACCCGGTTACATCAAGGTCTGGTCCCCCGGCCCATTGATGGAGAAGGATCGACGCACTGGAACCTGGCAGATGTTGGTTCCACAGACTGAATCGAGCTGCAATGTCTTTGGTACCAATGATTTGGCCAGTCTCACTGGATGGGGAGGCGGTAAGGTGGATCAAGCAGGCGACTATGTCTGGAATCTCTGGCGTCCCTATAAGTGTTGTCAGCGGCGCGGCCAGTTCTATCTATATTCTATCGACTGGATTGCTTATCCCCCATGAAGAAAAAATACGGTGACACTCTAACTACGACACCCGAGCCTACACCGTTCAATCTATGGAACGTGTGTGCGTTGATGTTGGTTGTCCTTATGTTATGGAACAGTGCCGACGCTGCCACGAAGGCACCGACGGAAGACAGCCTCTGGTACTACGAGATCGGTGGCGCAGAGCCGGTCTCGATGCCGGCCAATCCCTCGGTGGTTTCGGTGACCCTGGGCGGTTCGGCACAACTCGGTCTTGGCTACAGTTGTGGCAAGTTTAATCCAGTGAACGCTGTGACGAACACGCTGAACAATATTGGTGCCGGGGTCGACAACATGATGAACGCCATGTCTGTTGCAGCAAGTGCCGCCATTGCCTCACTCCCTGCGCTGATTCTGCAGCGTGCTAATCCTGGTCTCTATGACATGTTCCAGAACGCGCTGTTGCGGGCCGAGGAGATCATGCAACTCGCCACCAAGTCCTGCGAGCAGATGGAGGCTGAGATCGCGCAGGGCAAGAACCCCTACGCCGACCTCATTACTTTGTCCAAGGGTAATGACTGGAAAGTTCAAATGGGGATTGGTGGCAATGATGCGGTCACGGCAAAGGATGCTGTCGAATCATCGAATGGTGACAGCGGTATTCCCTGGGTCGGTGGTCAGGCGGGGGGCGCAGGTCAGCCTGTGCTGGAGTTTACCGGTGACATCGTCAAGGCAGGCTACAACATCAATATGAATCGGCCCATCACCACGGTGGGACCCGTACCGCCAGCATCGGCTACCCGACTGACCGAGATCTGGACTACCCCGGCGGATGCGAGGGACTGGGTCGTGGATGTGGTCGGCGAGAACATCGTGACTACCTGTGATACCTGCCGTAAGGACAGTATTCCCGGCACCGGCCTGTTACCAAAATTAAATCTGGAAGCAACGGCCGTCACCGTGGAAATACAGAATCTCGTCAATGGCACAACACCCTTAACATTGTCCAACCTGGACAACATAACAGCTCCCGGTGTGGCCATTACCCGTCAGGTCATCGAGGCTATCCGCGAGATGCCGGCCTCTGAGCAGAGTCTGATTATGGGTCGACTGGTTTCGGAGATCAGTACTGCCCGCACGGTGGAAAAGGCATTGTACGCTCGACGTCTGCTGCTATCTGGCCGACAGGTGCCCGAGGTCTATGCCACCGAAGTGGCCCGTGAGCATGCGGATAGCTCCATCGCCGAGCTGGACAAAGAGATCGAGAATTTGCTGTTCGAAACGCGGGTACGCAAAGAAGTGGTGTCCAACACGATCGCAACACTGCTCCAGCGTGCAGCGGCTCGACGGCAAGCCTCTCTCAATACGCCACGGGTGCCGACGATCGATCCCCGTCCATTGAGCCATGGCCGTGTTCCATAACGGGCGTGCCTTACGCCGTCGCGGGTTCTTTCTGCTCACGCTAGTGGCGTTTGTTTTGGCATTGCTTGTGGGGGGCATTCTCTGGCATTCGGTTGAAACATCTTCGGTCAACGAGATTCAAACTCGTGTCGATGCCATGAAGCCGCTCTTTACTGGAATCCGACTGGTTCTGATCGTGTTGGTCGCTGTGGCCTGGCCACTCGTCACAAACAATTTCCATCGCTGGGGGCGGATCGATGAAGCACAGACAACGATGATGCTCGCTCTGCGCTGGCGCATTGTGAGCTGGCTTGTGGTGATCGAACTGGTATTGGGACAGAACTTACTCGCTCAGGTATTGGTCGTGCTACAGGGGAACAGAGCATGACCGTCGATAGCTATCTCGAACTTTTTACCACGCTGTTCGGCTGGACCTTCTATGGGATCCTCTGGGATGTCCTGCTCGGCACGGGGATCGTATTTTTACCCTTCCTCGGCATCCTGATCGATAACTGGCGTGAACCCGCTGAGGGCGGCGAGTTCGGATCGGTCACCGGCTTGTCACTGCGCCGCATGGAACTAGAACTTTTCATTGCGCTGCTGGTGGTTGTTCTGGCCGGACAGCCCGCCGCATTGACACCGCTCAACGCAAGCGCACTCAACTATACGCCACCACCGACACTGATTGATCCAACCCCGTCAACGGCGACCGTTGCCGCACCCCAAAGCACCTATGGCGCAAGCGGATTCACTGGCTCGTCGGCGACAGTGAACATTCCCGTGTGGTGGTATGCCGTGTTATCCATGACCTCCGGATTCAATCATGCACTGGTTGAAGGTATGCCGAGTGTGGCGGACATGCGCAGCTATGAACAACAGGCGCGGTTAGCCACCATTGCCGATCCACGCCTGCGTCAGGAGGTGAGTGACTTTTTCAGTCAGTGTTACATTCCGGCACGTTCAAAGTATCAGGCCGAGCGCCCCTCAACGGCAGCGATCAATATCTTGTTAACGACCTACGGGCCGAATGATCCCGACTGGATGGGTTCGCAAGTTTATCGCAACACGCCCGGTTACTACGACACCCTGCGCCCGACCATGCAGATTGCCGGCTGGGCATTTAATGCAGTACGCGACACCGAATACGATCCTGCATTTCCCCCCACCTGGGGCAAGCCCTACTGCAAACAATGGTGGGAAGACGGCTCGATTGGACTGCGGGAAAAGCTGATTAACGAAGCCGATGCAACCTCGGCAGGTTTTTCCAGCCTGGTTGTCGCCGTAGCCCCGGCACTGGCCAGCGAACAGCAAAATGATGCGGTCGCTAAAACAGTGCTCACAAATTCTCCCCCAGTGTGGTCGAACAATGATCTTGTGGCAAACAATTCAGGCAGCACGGGTTTATTGAACACAGTCGAGAATGTCGCCAAAGGCGGCCTGGCATCGGGCGGCGTGTTAGCCGCATCGGCGCTGTTTTCCGTCACCATAACCGCCATTCTACAGGCACTTCCCATGGTGCAGGCGGTGCTCCTGCTTGGTATCTATGCCTTGCTGCCCATGGTCGTAGTGATCTCTCGCTATTCCATTTCCATGATGGTTGTTGGTGCCATGGCCATCTTCACCGTCAAGTTCTGGAGCGTACTCTGGTACCTTGCATTGTGGGTCGATCAGAATCTCATCCTGTCCATGTACCCAGACGTAAATGTCTTCCTGCAAATCTTTGCTAATCCCGGTGAGCACGATATGAAGCGCATGTTATTAAACATGATCACCACCAGCTTGTATCTGGGGTTGCCATTGCTATGGAGTGGGATGATGGCCTGGGCCGGGGTGAACATTGGTCGCTCTATTACAACAGCAACCTCACCGTTAGCACGACCAGCTGATGATGCGGGGAGGCAGGGAGGGAGTATCGGTAAGGCTGCAATCTCAAAGGGAATAAAGAGATAAGATGGAGCTACATGTCATCTTCATACCATCCATCTGGATCTGTACCTGAATCGGTTCGTCCGGTCCGGAAATTGTAGTCACCGAAAAGGTCCGAACCATCACCTTGTGGTCGATCGCTTGTTTCAGAGTCGTTGGCTGATGCGAGCACACCCACGATCGTTCCCAGAAAGACCCCCGTCGCTTTAATAGACGAAAAGATCCTTTTTATATGCTTCATCAGTTGCTCCATGTGAACCCAGGATGAGAATAATCACTGGAAATTCGATTGTCCAAGCGAAGGTCATTCGGCGACATCTATCCTCATCGATACAGTGATTACTCAGGTATGGCTAGCGTGCATCTAATTCGGAGGAGGTGGCGTATTTTAGTATAGCACCAGCGCAAGGGATGGCCGGGAACGGGTTGGCAAGTGGTAAACCTGATGATCCAGGCTCACGGTATGAGCCTATATATATGGTATAAATAAAACAGGATACTACGGCGTGCTTAATAATTAACCGTTTTCAGTGTGTCTAGCAGTAACGGGGAGGGGCGGTGTTTTCCCCTTGTCCCGAAATCCAGTAGGGTTGATGTGACGGGCGTCACAGACGCTGGTGCGTCTAGGGGAGGGGGAAGGTTCCGTTAAGTGAGTGTTTTCGGATCCAAAATGAAGTTTATATGATTTGGTAACTCTACGATTGAACATTAAATTGTTGAGTGAAGCAGAGCGCTTAAAAAAATCTTTCTGAAGCTGGTAATCTCGGCTGTTTTCGACAATATCGGGTCTATATCGGCAATAATCGGTTGACATAAACGGGGTTCTCACATATTTTCAATCACTTAGCTTTGGTGTGGGGGGATTAGTTTTGCTGCTCCCCTCCTGACTTTACACAGGGAAATTGATTTTTTGTTTCTTGCTCACAAGGATCTTCAGGAATGGTTGAAATAGAAGACCGCTGGTTATCAATAACTGAGATATGCCAATACCTTGGGGTCAGTAATGACACGGTATATAAATGGATCGACAAGCATGGCATGCCTGCTCACAGGATGGGGCGTCTCTGGAAATTCAAGAAAGATCAGGTTGATGCGTGGGTCGAGGCAGGTGGTGCTGATCAGACAAACAGAAATGGAACAGAATGAATACTGAGAAGTACAGTTTGTCGTTTATTGGAGGGGCGCTTCTCCAACAACAGTCAGTGAAATTTGCGGAATTATATCTTGAGAAAAATGACTGGGGTGAGGTTCGTAAAGAAGTGCTTGCCAATAATCTTCTCCAGACTAGAACAGAAAGCAGTGCCAAACGTATATGCCCGGAGATAAGTTCACGGCTTAGTCACTTGAATAGAGATGAATTAGAACTCTTGGTTACGGGCGATCCTCGTGAACAGGCATATCTAATTTGGTTGGCAATCTGCCGCAAATACCACCTTATATATGAGTTTTCGGTGGAAGTAATAAGAGAGCGCTTTCTTACGCTAAATTATGATCTCTGTTACGAAGATTTCGACGCATTTTTCAATGCAAAAGCGGAATGGCATGAAGAGCTTGAGAAAATTACGGCCTCAACAAGATACAAAGTGCGACAGATCCTCTTTAAGATGCTGCGTGAAGCGGGGTTATGGAGTAAAGATAAATCAATTATTCCTGCGATGTTGAGTCCTCGGTTGATTGATCTAATTTGTAGTCATTCAAATCAGGATTTGAGAATTTTCCCCATTATGGAAACAGAATTACAGAGATGCGCAAAATGAAGTTGGATATAAGCCGTGCATCTGTACAGGAACGCTATCAGCATTTGCTCACAGTAATAGGTAGTGAGCGTTTTCTGAAAAGGCAAGGTTTGGGAAATGAAGTGCCTTTTTTTATATGTCCTTACAAGCCAGAAGAAGCAATAGAGATGGATCGCATGCAAAGGCAACTCATTAATAAGTTGGCTCAGAATGGAATCGAAATTCTGGATATCAATTTATACGATCTGGCAGTGGAAATTCTGAAGAAAGAAGGTGACTGGGGCTGGTGTATAGAGGAAGAGCCAGCCATATCAAAAGAGGAGCTAAAAGAGGAGCTGCAGTCTATGTTGGATATTGAAACTGTACTCACCCCAGCAATCGAAGAGAAAATGAATAACTCGGAATTCCAGGTGATGTTTATTTCTGGCGTGGGTGAAGTATTTCCCTACATTCGTTCGCATAATGTACTCAATAACCTACAAAAAACAGCAAAAGAAAAACCGACAGTGATATTTTTTCCAGGGGAATATACACACTCTCTGGAATCAGGAGCTTCGTTAGAGTTGTTCGGTCGGTTGCATGATGACAAGTATTATCGTGCTTTCAATATTTATCATTCAGAAGTGTAAGAAGAGGGACGCTTGATGTCACTGAGAGAAATATTCCAGAAGCCTGTCGATCGCAATATTGAAGGGGTAATCAAAGCCGATGATGATGCGAGCCTGCGTCTGGAGCTGGATGAGTACGTTATCACCAACGAGGTGGAAAAGCGCCTCGATGCATTTCTTGACGCATACAATAATTACCAGGGCGCGAATGGAGTATGGGTTTCAGGATTTTTTGGTTCAGGTAAGTCACATCTGCTGAAAATGCTGGCGCTGGTGCTGGAAAATCGTGAGGTAGATGGTGAAGGGGCTTTGGATTTTTTTCTATCAAAGCCAACGTTCGAAGATAACGAGATACTTCGGGGTGATCTGAAAAATGCAGTCTCTATCCCTTCTAAAAGTATCCTTTTCAATATTGACCAAAAAGCTGATGTGATCAGTAAGAAGCAGCTCGATGCGTTATTGTCCGTTTTTGTAAAAGTCTTCGATGAGGAATGTGGTTACTACGGCAAACAGCCTTATGTGGCCGAGTTCGAACGTGACCTCGATACCGATGGATTACTTGATGATTTTAAGAAAAAATTTAAGGAAATGTCCTCCGAAGACTGGGAATGGGCGCGGCAGCGCACGAAGCGTATGGCTTCTCAGATTGATGAGGCCTATAACGAAGTAACGGGTCAATCGGTTAGTCAAATTCTGGATAAGTACCGTAGTGACTATCGCCTGTCTATTGAAGATTTTGCAGAACAGGTTCAGTCGTATATTGATGGACAAGAGCCGGAGTTTCGCCTGAATTTCTTTGTTGATGAAGTCGGTCAATATATTGCAGAAAATGTGAAATTAATGACGAATCTTCAGACTATCGCGGAAAGCTTGGCAACGAAATGCAAAGGACGTTCCTGGATTATTGTGACTGCTCAGGAGGATATGAGTTCTGTCGTTGGCGAAATGGGTAAGCAGGACAGTAACGACTTTTCAAAAATTCAGGCGCGTTTTAATAATCGCATGAAGTTGACTAGCCAGGATGTGGCTGAGGTGATCCAAAAACGTCTCTTGCTGAAAAATGAGAGTGGCGTCAGTCAGTTGTCTGATCTCTACCATCAGCAATCCAACAATTTTAAAACACTTTTTGATTTTGCGGATGGATCAAAAACTTTTCGAAACTTCCAGGATCGGGAACACTTTATCCATAGCTATCCCTTCATCCCCTATCAGTTTTCATTGTTCCAGTTCGCTATTCAGAATCTTTCCCTGCACAGTGCCTTTGAAGGCAAACACAGCTCCGTAGGTGAGCGGTCAATGCTTGGGGTATTTCAGCAGGTTGCTATTCATATTGCGGACCACAAAATAGGCCAGCTTGCGACCTTCGACCTGATGTTTGAAGGAATTCGTACCGCGCTGAAGTCCCAAATACAGCGCACTGTCATTCAGGCAGAAAATAATCTTGATAATCCATTTGCCATACGTGTTCTAAAGGCCTTGTTTCTCGTTAAATATGTAAAAGAGTTTAAGGCGACGCTGCGTAACCTATGTGTGCTGATGCTGGACGATTTCAATCAGGATATACCAGACTTGCGTGAAAACGTTGAGGAAGCGCTAAATCTTCTGGAACAGCAGACCTACATTCAACGCAATGGTGAACAATATGAGTATCTCACCGATGAAGAAAAAGATGTCGAACAGGAGATAAAGAATACGGAAGTTGAATCAACTGATGTTGCGGGTGAACTCGAAAAAATTGTTTTCGATCACGTCATAAAAAATCGAAAAATCCGATACGATGAGAATGCCCAGGATTATTCTTACACACGCAAACTCGATGATCGTCAGTACGGCAGAGAACACGAACTGGCTATCAATATTATTACTCCATTCCATGAAAATGCAGAAAGTCTGGATGTTTTACGTGGACAGACAATGGCCAGGCCAGAACTCATGGTTATCATGCCAGCAGATGATCGGCTCATGCGTAATATTACGCTGTATAAACAAACAGAAAAATACATTCGCCAGAATATTTCTACCACTCAGCAAGAAGCCGTCAAACGGATACTGGAAAGTAAAGGTTTCCAGAACAGGGAGCGTTACGCCGAGATACAGCAACGAGTGAGGACATTACTGGGGAAAGCTAAAATGCTCGTGGCCGGGAGTGACGTCGAGGTCAGCGGGGAAGATCCGCAATCAAGAATTACTCGCGGGTTTCATGAGCTGATACAGCGAACGTATCCTAATTTGAGTATGCTCAGAGGGATGGTTTATACGGAAAACGACGTATCAAACTATCTCAAACATTCACAGGAAGGCTTGTTTGGAAATGATGCCACCACGATGGCAGAGTCAGAGCAGGAATTGCTTGCCTTGATACAGAGTAATAATCGTGGCGGGGTAAGAACAACGCTAAAAACACTGACAGAAAAATTCGAGCGCAAACCCTATGGTTGGTACTACGCAGCAATTCTTTGCACCCTGGCGATGCTGTGTGCCAGAGGCAAGGTGGAAGTCCGTAAAGATGGCACTATTCTCGAAGAGGACGAACTGGAGCGAACCTTGCTCAATAGTCGAGGTCACGCAAATGTTGTGCTGGAACCACAGATTGACTTCACGGCCTCCCAGGTGCGTAATCTCAAGGAATTCTATGAAGATTTCTTTGATGAACCCCCCCAGGCAGGTGAAGCAAAGGCCCTTGGCAAAGAGACAGGAACGTCTATTCAGGGATTGATTGATGAACTCAAGCTGCTTGAGGCACAGGCAGAGCAGTATCCCTTTCTGAATACACTGATGCCTGCACTGGAGCAGCTAGAGGAAATTAGCGGAAAACCCTACACCTGGTATCTGACTGAGCTGCTTGGCCAGGAGGATGCGCTTCTGGATCTTAAAGAGCAGCTCATTGATCCAATGCGTAAATTTATGGGAGGTTCCCAGAAAGAAATCTACAGCCAGGCCAGGGTATTTATTCAGGAACAGGAAGCGAATTTTGCCTATATCAAAGGCGATGCAGCCAGCCGGATTCAGGCTGTGCTCAATGATCCCGCATGCTTCAAGGGTGATCGCATGCAACAACTAAAAGCACAGTTGGATGAGCTGAAAGAAAAATCCCATAAGAAAATACAGGAAATACGTTCGAAAACCATTAGCTCACTAAATGAAATGCAATTACGCATGCAAAGCATGGATGAGTATAAAAAACTTCCTGATAGTAAAACCTCTGAACTTGATTCATCTTTTCAGGAATTAGTTAATCACATCAATCAACAAAAATTAATTGCGGTAATCAATGATCGAATGCGCTATTTCGAGGAGCAGGGTTACCAGAAGCTGCTGGCAAAGATGGTCGATCTGGGCAAACCAAAACCACAAGCTGTAACCACCACGGGTGGTGAACCTGTATCCCATGTCGCTGAGCCAGAAATCGAATATATTTCAACCCGAAAAATCCATGTGTCTTTCGATAAAGCATGGTTGGCGGATGAATCCGATGTCGATGCGTATTTGCAGAGATTGCGTGAAGCCTTGTTAAAGGAAATCGAAGCAGGTAAACGGATACAGATATGAGCACTCATGAGATAGAAGATCTCATTTCACAGGGCGAGTCACTGACAGTCGAATTCAAAAGCGATATCAAGTGCCTGCCTGATCGTGAACTGCTTGCTGCTGTAGTTTCTCTGGCGAATACCGAAGGCGGCGACCTTCTGCTGGGTGTCGAAGATGATGGAACGATAACTGGTCTGCATGCCAATCATCTCAACACTGCCGGTATGCCAGCGTTAATCGCCAATAAAACTAATCCGTCATTGCCAGTACGGGTTGAAAAGATTGACCTGCCGGACGGGTCTGTCGCCTGGATAAAAGTACCTAAATCCCGTCAACTGGTGTCAACCTCGGAAGGCTTGTTGCAGCGCAGGCGTCTGATGGCAAATGGCAAGCCGGAAGCTGTTCCCTTTTATCCGCATGAATTTGTCCAGCGTCAGTCTTCCCTCGGGCTTTTAGATCCCAGTGTAACTCCGATATTGGAACTTACTGTTGATGACCTGAACCCACTGGAACGACACCGTATCCGTGAAGCGATCAAGCGTTATGGAGGTGACCAGTCCTTATTGCCATTAGCTGATAACGAACTGGACGGGGCGCTTGGTTTAACCATAAGCGTTGAAGGTGTCACTCGTCCGACAGTTGCCGGGCTGCTGTTACTCGGCAGGGAGGCAGACCTTAGAAAACGGCAGCCTGCGCATGAAGTGGCCTTTCAGGTTTTGCGTGGCACGGATGTCCGTGTCAATGAATTTTTCCGCAAGCCTTTATTGCAAACCTTTGAGGAAGTTGAACAGTTGTTCAAGGCGCGGGTGGAGGAAGAAGAGATTCAGGTTGGTCTGTTTCGTGTGCCTATTCCCAATTATGACCGGCGTGCATTTCGGGAAGCTTTCGTCAACGCCCTGGTGCATCGAGATTATTCCCGATTAGGGGCGGTGCATGTCAGGCTGGATGACGATGGATTATCCATTTCCAGCCCCGGTGGTTTTGTTGACGGTGTCACCCTGCAAAATCTGTTGACTGTTGCCCCTCAGTCCCGGAATCCGCTGCTTGCAGACATCATCAAGCGCATCGGCCTGGCTGAACGCACCGGTCGAGGTATTGACCGCATATACGAAGGCATGCTGCGCTATGGTCGCCCGGCGCCCGACTACAGCATGTCAGATGCCTCAACAGTCAAGGTGCAGATGTTCAACGCCGAGGCAGATCTGGAATTCCTCAAAATGATCCTGCAACAGGAAGAGCAGATGGGTGGCCCCATGCCCATTGACAGTTTGATTATTCTTTCACGCTTGCGGGAGGAACGCCGCCTGAGCACGACGGATTTAACCGCCTCTGTACAAAAATCGGAACCTGCAATTCGCGCTACCCTGGAGAAACTGGTGGAAGCGGGGCTGATCGAGGCACACGGCACCGGGCGGGGCCGAACCTATACCCTCAGCGCCAAGGTATACCGCCAGACCGGTCAAAAAGTAGCCTATGTGCGACAGGCTGGATTTGACGCCATTCAACAGGAGCAGATGGTGCTCAGTTATATCGATAAACATGGATCGATTAAACGGGCGGATGTAGTGGAGTTATGCCACTTGAATCCACCTCAGGCATACCGACTTCTTAAGCGGTTGAAAGAACAGGGAAAAATAAGACAAACAGGTGAGAGGCGCTATGCTGCCTATACACGAAAGACTTAATCTATGCACGCGAATCATAGAGCCTATGCACGCGCGCATAGAATCGTGCATAGCATGCTTATATCTTATGAGCTGTCGTATAACTTATGCGTCTTTTATGCGCCCGGCGCATAAAAACAATCCGTGTCCATCCATGTTCATCTGTGCTTCAAAAGGCCTGTAAATGGAAACCTCAAAACTCAAAAAATTCGCCCAATTCACCCGTCGCAGCTTGATGGATCAGGTATCCAACAAGCTCCGGCTGGTGCTGGCCGAGGACAGCGCAGCTCGGCGTGAAAACGCGGAGGCCGTCAAACGGCTTGAAGAGCAGATCAAAGCACATGATAAAGAACAGGTGATCGAAAAGGTCGCCTATATCTGGTTTAACCGCTTTTGCGCCCTGCGCTTCATGGACGTGAACCGCTATACCCGTATCGGCGTGGTAACACCCGCCGAGGGGCAGTCTCAGCCCGAGATTCTGGCCGAGGCCAAGATGGGCCATATCGACGAACGTATGGTGCCCGAGGCAACCCGCAAGCAGACATTTGCTCTGCTGGATGGCTCCGCCCCCAGCCAGAATCCCCAGTCAGAAGCCTATCGACTGCTGGTGGTGGCTGCCTGTAACGACTACCACAGGGCCATGCCCTATCTGTTTGAGCGCATCGCCGATTACACTGAACTGCTGATGCCTGACGATCTGCTCTCGGGTAACGCCATTCTCGCTTACACCCGAGAGGCGATGACGCCCGATGCCTGTCAGGATGTCGAGGTGATCGGCTGGCTTTATCAGTTCTATATCTCGGAGAAGAAAGATGAAGTTTTCGATGGACTGAAGAAAAACAAAAAAATCACGCCTGAAAATATCCCCGCCGCCACCCAGCTTTTCACCCCGCACTGGATCGTGCGCTACCTGGTGGAAAACTCCCTTGGCCGTCTCTGGATGCTCAACCGCCCCGGCTCAAAGCTGATCGAGAAGATGGATTACTACATCAAGCCCGAGCAGGCAGAAACTGACTTTCTACGCATAAATCAGCCGGAAGAGATCAAGATCTGCGACCCGGCTTGTGGCTCCGGCCACATGCTCACCTATGCCTTTGACCTGCTGTATGCGATCTACGAGGAGGAGGGTTACGAACCTGCCGAGATCCCGGAGAAGATTCTCACCCACAACCTTTTCGGTATCGAAATCGACGAACGCGCAGGGGAACTGGCCGCCTTTGCCCTCACCATGAAGGCGCGGCAATACGATAAACGATTCTTCCGTCGGTCAGCCGCTCGTGGTGAGCTTGTCGAACCCAATATTTGCGTGTTGGAAAATGTTCAGTTTGCAGAGAATGCGCTAAATGAGTATATGGCATTTATCGGACGCGACCTGTTCACGGCACCACTGCAAACCACTCTGCGACAGTTTGAAGAAGTGGATAACTTCGGTTCACTTATACGACCCGATATATCAGATGTCACAGAGATATTACAAACCTTGCAGGCGAAAGATGTTTCAGGACAACTGTTTCTGAGCGAAACGCATAACAAGGTATTACAGGTACTCCAGCAGTCTGACTACCTTAGTCCGAAGTTCCATGTAGTGATTGCCAATCCGCCGTATATGGGTGGTAAGGGCATGAATGGGCGGTTGGGCAAGTGGGCGAAAGATAATTACCCAAATAGTAAGTCAGATCTATTTGCCATGTTTATTGAGCGTAATCTTGAACTGGTGCAACAGCAGGGAACTATCGCAATGATTACCATGCAGAGCTGGATGTTCCTCTCATCCTTCGAGAAGCTTCGTTCTAAACTTTTAGGTCAGAACACAATTCTGTCAATGGCTCATCTTGGTACTCGGGCATTTGACAGTATTGGCGGCGAGGTAGTGTCAACAACCGCTTTTGTAATCGGAAATGCTCATTTTCCAGAATACAAAGGCGCATATATCCGCTTAGTTGATGGCATGTCTGAAAAAGAAAAGACTGAAATGTTTAAGCGGGCAATTCAATGAGTTTTATTAAAGAACTTTTGAACCACCCCGAAAGCAAAACCTTAGAGTTTAAGCGCGACTTATCCTCACCCAGCCCCATTCTGAAAACGCTGGTCGCTTTTGCCAATACTGCTGGCGGTCGTTTGGTCATCGGCATCACCGATGACAAGCAACGGCCTGGCGTTGAAAACCCACTGGATGAAGAAGAGCGTCTCAGCAGCCTGATTGCAGACTCCATCTCCCCCCGTATGGTGCCGAATATTAAATTGCTGACACTCGAAGGTAAAACCTTATTGATTGTTGAAGTCTTCCTCAGTAACTCACGCCCGCATTATTTAAACAAAGAAGGGGCTGAACAGGGCGTTTATGTCCGCCTCGGTTCCAGTAATCGCCAGGCTGACCAGGCTCTGATTGGCGAATTGCGCCGTTCGGTTGAAGGCATTGCCTTTGATGAACTGCCGATGCCGGAATTGTCTGTCGACGACCTGGATTTAAAAGCAGCACAAGGGGTCTTTGCTGATCGTCGGAATTTAAATGAACAAAGTCTTTTAACGCTGAAATTGCTGACCCACCATCAGAATAAATACGTTCCCAGCCAGGGCGGCATCCTGTTGTTTGGCAAGCAGCGTACTCAGCACTTCTCCGATGCCTGGATTCAGTGTGGTCGCTTCTTTGGCACCGAAAAAATCGATATCTTTGACCATATCGATATTGATGTGCCGCTGCCACAAGCCGTCGATGACGTGATGCTGTTTTTGAAAAAACATGCTTTTCGAGGTGCAGATCTCTCCGAGGTGCGCCGCAAGGATCTCTGGAGCATCCCCTTAGGAATTTTGCGCGAGGTGATTATCAACGCCCTTGTGCATAGCGATTATTCACAACGTGGCGCACCGATCAGAGTCGTTTTTCTGGATGATCGCATTGAAGTGGAAAGCATGGGCATTCTCCTGCCGGGGCTGACCATCGAAGAGATGAAACAAGGCACTTCACTCATCCGCAACCACGTCATCGCCCGCGTCTTCCGCGAAATCAACCTGATTGAACAATGGGGCACCGGCGTGCGCCGTATTTTCGCCGAAGCTCAGGAACTTGGCTTGTCGGAACCAAAAATTGAAGAAACCGGCATGCGGGTGCGCTTTACTGTTTACCTGGAGGAGAAACATAAAATACAAACGGCTGCCCAGTTAGGGCTAGAGTCAGGGCTAGAGTCAGGGCTAGAGTCAGGGCTAGAGTCAGGGCTAGAGTCAGGAACAGCCAGAAAAATCCTCAAGGCTCTGTCACCACAACCCCTTAACCGCTCAGAGATTGCCCAGGCACTTGGGCATAAAACCATATCCGGAGCCATTAACCGCGCTATCAAGGAACTGCTCGAAAAGAGGCTGATTGAATATACCCTGCCCGATAAACCCAACAGTCGTTTGCAGAAGTATCGGCTGGTGAGCAAATGAGCAAGATCTATCAGCCCCCTTGCACTATCACGCCCGCAATGCTTTCCATGGTGGCGAGTATTGCAGAAACAATCGGACGTTTGCTGGCACAGCAGAATACGCTACTGCGATTGAGAAAAGTCAACCGCATACGCACCATTCATGGCTCGCTGGCTATCGAAGGCAATACGTTGAGCGAAGCGCAGATCACAGCAATTCTGCAAGGTAAAAGAGTGGTCGCGCCAGCCACCGAGATTCAGGAGGTGCGTAATGCCATCAAGGTTTATGATCGCCTTGCGCAATGGCAAGCGCTGGAACAAGGCGAGCTGTTACAGGCACACGCCCTGTTGATGGAAGGCTTGCTGGATTCGGCGGGAGCCTATCGCCCCGGCAATGTTGGCGTGATGGGAGGGGAGCAGGTCGTGCATGTTGCACCTCCAGCCAGGCGGGTTAGCGGTTTAATGACAGATTTGTTTTACTGGTTACAGCAAACCGATCTGCACCCATTGGTTGCCAGTTCTATCTTTCATTATGAGTTTGAGTTTATACATCCTTTTGAAGATGGCAATGGCAGAATGGGGCGCTTGTGGCAATCCGTACTGCTGTATCAGTGGAATCCGCTGTTTCAAGACCTGCCTGTAGAAAGCATGATATTCGCACGCCAGCAGGACTACTACCAGGCACTGAATCAAAGCACTCAGTCAGCGGATGCCGCCCCGTTCCTTGAGTTCATGTTGCAGGTAATTCAATCTACCCTGGAGGCTTCCCAGAGTAGCCCTCAAGTTGCCCCCCCCCAAGATACCCCGCAAGTCACCCCCCAGGTTGAAGCCTTGCTGACTGTATTGAAAGGGGATATGAGCCGCACTGAATTGATGGCAGTGCTCGGCTTGTCAGATCGCAAATCCTTCAGCCAACGTTACCTGCTGCCAGCATTGCAAGCAGGGCTGATTGAGATGACTATCCCTGACAAGCCTAATAGTCGGTTGCAGAAGTATCGGCTTAAAAATGATGAACATCTGGGGATAAAAATATGAGTAAATTTCAATCCAGTCATCGCTCGCCTGAGACACACTTCAAGCCGGTGCCGGATGGGTTTGTGATGAGTCATGATCGAAAAGTATTGCCTGCGGGGGAAAGTGAATGAGTGACACAACCATAAAAAAGGGAGTTGAAGAGGGGATGGAGCAGTATTTCTTTCGGGCCTCGGCTGAGGATTTTAAGAAAATTCCGGGGAGTCCGATTGCGTATTGGGTTGGCAATGGTTTGATACATGCCTTTGAAAAAGGAGTTCTATTAAGAAATATTGCCATTCCGCGACAAGGATTAGCGACAATGGATAATGTAAGATTTACACGAGTTTGGCATGAAGTGTCATTATCACATTCATCAATACTTTCTGGAGGTACTGTTGATAAATGGTATCCATATAATAAGGGTGGTGATTACCGAAAATGGTATGGAAATCAAGGAATATTGGTTAATTGGAGTAACTCAGGAGAGGAAATTAAAAGACTTTCAATTAGCCGGTATGGAAGCGCTTCAAAAAGAGTTGTAAATGAAGGTTCCTATTTTTTACCAAGCATAACATGGTCAAAGATTAGCAGTAGCAAACCATCATTTCGGTTTCAACCTGAGGGGGCTGTGTTTGATGTTGCTGGTATGTCTCTTTTTCCAAATGAATCGAGTTTTGCAATTTTGCTTTCAGTACTGAACTCAAAATTGGTACTCCAGTTACTTGAGTTACTATCGCCCACATTGAATTTTGAAGCAGGACAAATAGGTTCTATCCCAGTGATTGAACCTAAGGACTTCAATTCTTCGATAAATGACGAGCTTGTAGTGACTGCAAAGCTGGACTGGGACTCCTACGAAATCTCATGGGATTTTATTAGCCTGCCGTTGCTACTACCCGACTACCATCAACCAATATTACAGACCAGCTATCATAAGCTCCGTACTCACTGGCAAGAAACAACCCTGGAAACACAACACCTCGAACAAGAAAACAACCGCATCTTCATCGAAGCCTACGGTCTACAGGATGAACTCACTCCCGAAGTGCCGCTAAAAGAGATCACCCTGACCTGCAACCCGCACTATCACTATGGCGGTAACAAAAGCGATGAGGAGTTGGAAGCCCTGCTACTGGCCGATACCCTGAAAGAGTTTATCTCCTACGCGGTGGGCTGCATGTTTGGCCGCTATGCACTGGAGAAGCCAGGATTGATACTTGCCAACCAGGGTGAGACCATTGAGGATTATCTGAAACAGATCCCTGATCCGACCTTCCCGGCGGATGATGATAACGTGATCCCGATGCTCGACGGCGACTGGTTTACCGATGACATCACCGAGCGTTTCTTTAAATTTCTGCGTATTACCTTTGGCGATGAACATTTCGAGGATAACCTCAAGTTTATCGAGCAGGCCATTGGTAAGGATATCCGTAAATATTTCCTCAAGGATTTCTATAACGATCATGTGAAGCGCTACAAGAAACGTCCGATCTACTGGCTGTTCAGTAGTCCCAAAGGCAGTTTCAACGCACTGATCTACATGCACCGCTATCGCCCGGATACCGTCAGTGTGGTGCTCAACGACTACCTGCGTGAATTCCACACCAAACTGACCTCCCGCAAGCATCATCTCGATGCGGTGAGCATCAGCGCCAGTGCGTCGCAGAGCGAGAAGACCAAAGCCCTCAAAGAGATCGAAAAGCTCAACAAGATGATTGCAGAGATGGAAGACTACGAACGCGAAGTCCTCTATCCACTTGCCACCGAGCAGGTGGAAATCGACCTCGATGACGGCGTGAAGGTGAATTATAATAAATTTGGTGAAGCCCTGAAAAAGATTGTCGGGCTTTCAGGAAAAGGGTAGTTATTTATGAACATCACAAAATTGGAATTAACCCATTTCCGGGGAGCACAAGCACTCAGACTGGATTTTCATGAGCGACTAAATGTGTTCGTCGGTGTGAATGGTGCAGGCAAGTCGAGTGTACTGGATGCTGCTGCCATCCTGTTGTCCTGGATGATTAATCGTATAAAACATGCTAGTGCCTCCGGGAGACCCATTAGTGAATCTGATATTCAAAATGGTGAATCAACGGCAAATATTAAAGTAACGTGCAAAATGCAGGGACGATATTTTGGATGGAACCTGGCAAAAACACGTAAGGGACATAATAAAAGAGGTGTTGCGTCAGTACTCGTAACCTTAAGTGAAATAGCTAAACAGTGGCAGTCTGAAATCTCTGAGCATGACGAAAAGGTCAATTTACCACTCATGGCTTACTACCCGGTTAACCGGGCTGTGCTGGATATTCCACTAAGGATCAGGGAGAAACACCGTTTTGGTCTGCTGGCTGCTTATGATGAAGCGTTGAGCGGTGGTGCAAGTTTTCGTCAGTTCTTTGAGTGGTTTCGTGAGAGAGAGGATCTCGAAAATGAAATAAGAAGAGATCGACAAACACTTTTTCAGAAAATAAATGCGCCATTTCCTGATCCCCAGTTAGAAACGGTACGTCAGGCGCTGGAGCAATTAATGCCTGACTTCAAGAACCTCACCGTTCGCCGTAACCCGTTACGCATGGAGGTGGAGAAAAAGGGTAAACGCTTATCAGTGAATCAACTTTCAGATGGTGAAAAGTGCCTCATGGCGATGGTGGGGGATCTGGCGCGGCGGATGGCGATTGCCAGCCCGGTTCGAAATAATCCGCTAGAAGGAGAAGGTATTGTATTGATTGATGAAATCGATCTTCATCTTCATCCAAAGTGGCAGAGAATGATTATACCAAAACTGACTAATATATTTCCGAAATGTCAGTTCATTGTTTCGACACATTCACCTCACGTCCTTACGCATGTTCAGCCAGAAAGTATTTATCTACTCAAGGAGACTGAAGAAGGGATTGTTTCAACACAGCCTGCTGAATCTTATGGAAAGACGACAGACAGAATCCTCGAAGATCTGATGGGGTTGGAGACGACGCGGCCAGATCCAGTTAGTGAACGTCTTGATATGCTTTATCAAGAGATCGAAAAAGGGCAGCTATCTGAGGCGCGGAAAATCATCAAAGAGATGAAGAATAAAATCGGTGAAGATCCTGAGTTGGTAAAAGCCGGAGTGCTTATTAAACGCAGGGAGATGATTGGTAAATGAAGTTCATAGAGAAGGGGAAGGAACCTGAAGATTTTACAATGTGGAAAGAGCAGGAAAATGATGACTGGCATCCTTCTTATGCTTATTTGAGGGGAGATCCAAAGAAAGCGGTTAAAGATGCTTTAATGAGAGAGCAAGGTTATCTCTGTTGTTACTGCGAGCGCAGATTAACTGACGATGACTCCCATATTGAACATTTCATGCCACAATATGAAGAAACCGTTGACCCGCTGGATTATTCAAATATGTTGTGTTCGTGTCAAAATCAATTAAAAAAAGGGGAGCCTCGTCATTGTGGAAATCGGAAAGGTGAGTGGTTTGATAATACATTATTGGTATCCCCACTTGATGCGGGCTGTGAAACCAGGTTTTTCTTTACTGCTGATGGAAACATCTATGCAGACTCCATGACAGATAATGCAGCAAAAGAAACGATCGAGCATCTAGGCTTAAACATTCCAAAACTTAAAGCACTGCGCGCCAGTTCAATTGAGCCATTTCTGGAAGAGACATTGGCTGAAGAAGAGATACGAGACTTTGTCCGTGGCTATCTTTCTAAGGACGGAAATGGAATGTACGGAGAATTCTGGACAACTATCCAATACCTGTTCAAGGACTATGTGGCAGCATGAATGATCGTATATCCAAAGCCTTAACCAGGCTCTTTGAACGTCACCGCATCGTTTTCTGGTACGACGCCAAGCAGGAATTACGTACCGATTTTGAGGTGCTCGAATTGCCCGGGGTTGAAAAGCTGGAACTTACCAACAATGAGTTTGGGGTGAAATATCGTCTGTTGCGGGAGCAACCCGAGCAGAAGTTTCTGCTCTACCGCGAGGGGCCGCAACCAGCTGATATTGAAAACTGGCTTTTGGATGTTCAGCTTGCGCATGGCGAGTTCCGTACCGATCAGGCAGCGCTCTGGTTGAGTGAGCTGGAGCTGGGACTCGAGTTCGTCAATCTTGTGCATACCCATGCGGAATTTTTTAAAGCCGTAAAAAGAAAAGAAAGTCTGAAAGACCTGCTGAAATCCGATGACACAGAGGGAAAGGTTCGCTTAAAGATGTTGGCTGTCTGCGCTGGCGCGGAACCTCGACTGGATACGGTGCTGGAGAGTCTTTTTGCAGAGTTGTCAGAGGGGCGTGATGACAGGTTCAAATTGATAGCCCGCTGTAATCTGGATAAACCTCTCTGGGAATTAATGAGTCGCACCTATAGCTATCAGTCCGATACTCCCGGTATTCGGGACTTTGTGATTGAGCTTTTCAAATCCTGCTATGCCATGGGTACGGACGGGCAGGTCAAGCTGTCATCGGATGCGCTGGTTTTTCTCAGACGATGGAAAGACAGCCGGATATATGAGGCGTCGTTTGAGTCGCTCTCGGACGAGTGTGCGAAAATTCTTGCGATCGAGCAGGATTTGAATAAGCGGGACTTCCGAAGCCTGATTGATCTGGATTATTTCAGCTTGATTGACCAGAAGATTATTAGTGAGCTGGTTCATCGTGTTGTGGCCAGAACAGTATCTACTGGGGATGTCGCGCTTTGGGTTCGCCAACGGCGGCAAGGACACTGGTATCAGGCTTACCGGCATTTATATGAGGCGGTGGATTACGCAGTACAGTTTGTCCATATGCTCGATGAGGCTACATTGGAAATGGAATCCATGGCGGATGGAATAAAACAATACGCCAAAAGCTGGTTCCGTCTGGACCAGCTGTATAGGAAGTTTACCTGGCATGTTCGTTGTGCCGGACAGACGTCCCTGATGGGATCGCTAACGGAGCAGATTGAAAATCTCTACTCAAATAATTATCTGCTGAAGCTAAATGACCGTTGGCAGGCCCATGTTGATTCAGCCAGTAAATGGGATGCACCGCCAGTTCTTTTGCAAAGACATTTTTTTGAGCGTTGTGTCCAGCCGTTCCTGAATAAGGATAAAAAGGCCTGTGTTATTATATCGGATGCCATGCGCTATGAGGTTGGTGATGAATTCCTGAGCCTGATTCGCCGGGAAGACCGCTTTGATGCCAGTCTTGAACCCGCTCTCTCAATGTTACCCAGCTATACCCAGTTGGGAATGGCGGCACTATTGCCAAACAAAGAGTTAGCCCTGATAGATAACGAATCCGGTTCGGTTCAGATTGATGGTTTGAGTTCACAGGGAACAGCTAACCGTATCAAGGTTCTTAATCAGGCGATTGAACAGCATGCTACAGCACTGCGGGCCGAGGAATTAATGTCCCTCAACGGGGATGAATGCCGAGCCCTGATACGCGAACACAATGTGGTGTATATCTATCACAATATTATTGATAAGACCGGAGATTCTCGGGATTCGGAAGAGCGGGTGTTTGATGCTACCGAGGATACCCTTCAGGAACTGATCAAAATTGTTAAAAAGCTGTATAACGCCAACGCCAGTAACCTGCTCTTGACCGCTGATCATGGTTTTATCTATCAGAACCGTGTCCTGGAGGAGAGTGATTTTTCAGATGCTGTGGTGGATGGGGAGCAGATTCTCTATCGCAACAGGCGCTTTGTGTTGGGTAGAGGATTGAAAGCGGTGCCGGGGTTAAGAACGTTCAAGTCATCTGACCTGGGCTTGGCCGGTAGCGTGGAAGTACATATTCCGAAGTCAATTAATCGGCTCCGTCTCAAGGGTTCTGGCAGTCGGTTCGTACACGGTGGGGCATCACTACAGGAGGTTGTGATTCCTGTTATTCGTATTAATAAAAAACGAAAAAGTGATATTTCTGTTGTTGAAGTGGATATTCTTCGTGGTAGTACATCAGTTATTACTTCTGGCCAGCTGGCGCTGGTGTTCTATCAAATGGAACCGTCGACAGATAAGGTTCAACCTAGAACATTACGAGCAGGTATTTACACGCAGGACGGAGAGCTAATTTCAGATTCACATGATCTCGTTTTTGACTTTGTCTCTGATAATCCCAGAGAGAGGGAGTTGCAGATCCGTTTTGTATTGACCCGAAAGGCCGATGAGGCAAATGGCCAGGAGGTTATTCTGAGGCTGGACGAGAAGTTGGCGGGGACATCTCATTATAAGGAATACAAAACACTAACCTATTTGATGCGACGCTCTTTTACCAGTGATTTTGATTTTTAAGGGAAGGCAAACCATGAGCGAGCTTGATGAAAAAGTAAATAAACACTTCCCTGGACTTGTGGTTCGCAAGGATCTGGTTAAAACCGTTAAAGGGAATGCGATCGTTCCATCCTACGTTCTGGAGTACCTTCTGGGGCAGTATTGCGCGACCAATGATGATGCGTCGATTCAGACAGGGATAGAAACGGTAAAGGAAATACTGCGAAAGCACTATGTCCATCGTAATGAGGCCGGTTTGGTCCGTTCGACGATCAAGGAGAAGGGCCACCATAAGGTCATTGATAAGATCGGTGTGGCGTTGAATGAAAAAACGGATGCTTATGAGGCGACGTTTGCAAATCTTGGTATCAAAAAGGTTCTGATTGATTCTGGGACTGTTAAAGCGCATCCGAAGCTACTGGTGGGCGGTGTCTGGTGTATTGCAGATATTGAGTATGAATTCACTGAGGATAAAGGCGCCAGCCCCTGGATTTTAGCCACGTTGAAACCGATCCAGCTATCTCACTTTGACTATGATAGCTATATCGAAGCACGGAAACAGTTCACTGTCGATGAATGGGTAGATCTGCTTATTCAGAGCATTGGCTTCAATCCAGAGTTACTGGGGAAGCGGAATAAAATCACTCAGATTATCCGCCTTATCCCTTTTTGCGAACGTAATTACAATCTGATAGAGCTGGGTCCAAAAGGCACGGGCAAGTCGCATATCTATTCAGAATTTTCGCCTCATGGCATTCTGATTTCTGGAGGCGAGGTTACGGTACCCAAACTTTTTGTAAATAATGCCTCTGGGAAACTAGGCCTTGTAGGTTATTGGGACTGCGTTGCCTTCGATGAATTTGCAGGCAAAAAGAAAAAAGCCAATAAGGCCCTTGTAGATATCATGAAAAACTACATGGCCAATAAGTCTTTCTCCAGGGGGGTGGAGACGCTAGGGGCTGAGGCGTCTATGGTTTTTGTCGGGAATACACAGCATACCGTTCCCTACATGCTGAAGCACGCCGATCTATTTGATGAGTTACCTGAGCAGTATCATGATTCGGCTTTCCTTGACCGCATCCATTTTTATATTCCAGGCTGGGAGGTTGATATTATCCGGGGGGAGATGTTCTCCGATGGGTACGGATTTGTAGTGGATTACCTGGCGGAGATTCTGCGGTCATTGCGCAATCATGACTATTCGGATCGCTATCAGGATCATTTTACATTATCTTCCGATATTTCTACTCGGGACCGTGATGGAATTCATAAGACATTTTCAGGATTGATGAAAATCTTATATCCGCATGGAGAGGCATCAGCGGATGAGATTGAAGAGATACTGAAGGTTGCAGTCGAGGGGCGCAAGCGTGTTAAGGATCAACTAATGCGAATTGATACAACTTATGCGGATGTGACTTTCGCTTACGAGGATAAATCCGGCAAGTCCCACTCTGTTAGCACCCTGGAAGAAGAAGAGTACCCGAATTACTACCATAAGACCGTGAGCGACGGCTCCGATGAAGATGATGCCGCACAAGCTGAAGAATCAGCATCGGCGCAGAGTGAGGCCGATGTGGGTGTTCCAGCGGTTACTGCCGCGCCTGAAGAGAAGCATGTGACCTACCAGGAAAATCAGCGCGGAATCTCATACGACCTACTGTTCGGTCCCTATATTAAGGGTGCGAGTAGCATAACGATAACTGACCCGTATATACGGTTGTTTTACCAGGCCCGTAATCTTATGGAGTTGTTGGAGACCATTGTGAAGTATGCCCCAGAGGAAGATGAGGTTGCGGTTCACTTGATTACGGTAGAGGATGAGTTTAAGGCTGACCAGCAGAAGGAAAATCTGGAAAAGATACAGGAATCATGTGCTTCTATAGGCATCAAGTTCTCCTGGGAGTTTGATCAAGGCGAAGGGATACATGCGCGCCATATAGTAACTGACCATGGGTGGAAGATATTGCTGGATCGTGGACTGGATATATTCCAGCGTTATGAGATGAATGAGGCGTTCTCATTTACCAATCGTCTGCAGAAGTACCGACCGTGTAAGGCGTTTGAAGTGACGTATCTGAAAACATAAGAGTGTCTTCTGGCGGAGCACGAGGAGGCGCTTGGGCGATGAACGCTGGGCTTTTCGATGAACGTCACGGATCGCGGCGACAAATAAAACGGGGGATGGGTTGGTAACACCACTGAGAAAAAAAACCCTCGTTGGAAAACTTTACACGCGAGATGCTGAGATTGAGGGCAAGCTCGCCGAGTTGGAAGGTCTGACGCGGGGCGAACTGGTCGCGCGATGTAGCATCCGAAGGCGTGACGATTCTGATTATATCCCGAGCGAATGTCTTGTCTATTTCGTGCGCGCCAGCCGTTCCGATCATACGGCGGCAGGCTTCGAGTGGTTGTACAAGATTCTGGTGGAACGTGTTCTCCGAGCTTTGCCGCGGGAAGAGAATGCTGACGGCAAGACTGTGTCGTTGACCAAAGCCGTCATTCGCGACAAGGTGTTTGGGCAATTTGTTGAGCTGCTGTCACTGGACCGCGTGGAATATTCCGAAAAACTTGATTATTTCGAGGTTCGATTTGACGGCGCGCTCGCCAACCTGAGGCGTGACGCTCAGGAGCAGGCATGGCGCGAGGAGAACCGGTCGGTGTCCCTCGAATATGATGAGGAAACCGGCGAGCTGGCGGAGGAGGTTGAGCGGGCGGCTGGTAGCTTCGACCCTTTCAAGCAACCCGAAATTGGCAGTTCGGATTACCGGTTACAGCTTGATGTGGCGATTGACATCCTACCACCGGAACAAATGAGGGTCATCGAAATGTTACGAATGGAAATTCCAATCGACTCGAAGGATGTGGACGCGGTCACCATTGCCAAGGTGCTTGGGAAATCAGAGAAGACGATCAGGACCTATCGCGACAAAGCCTTCGCCGCGCTTCGGATCGCCATGTTGGGAGATAATCAATGACCCGGGGCAGTCCCAAACCATCGCGCGAAGAGGTGTTGGATGCCTTTGCTGTCGAACCTGTTCATGACCGGACAACACTTGAGCGTTATCTGCGAGATTACTCCCAATACGCGGCTGAACTTGTGGAGCTTTCGAGGGAAGTGTCACGTGTAGTTGATGAAGATGGAAGTCCACTGATAGCACATGAGGAAGCGTTAATCGAAACGGCTTGGCAGAACCACGCATCCTTTGAAACGCAGTCAGCGAAAGATCCTCTGGCTGGACTGTCGGTGTCGCAACTCAGAGAAGTTGCTCGCGTATTGGAGGTACCTCGACAGGTCCTCACGGCCTTCAGAGAGCGACGCGTCAAGCTTGAGTCTGTTCCGAAACCTTTTATCTCAGCACTTGCGTGTGTGCTCAGTTGCCCGGCGGACTTACTTTTAAGCGTACTGGTGGCGCCTTCAGGCCCCGCACTTGCGCGAAGCTACAAGGCTGACGTCAAGCCGTCCGCTGGAGCGGCAATTTCGTTCGAACAACTGCTGATTGACGCGGGCGTGCCGGAGGCGAAACGCGCCGAATTACTGGTTGAGGACGAATAATATGGACGGGGTCGAGCTGGCGCGGCAGATCGCAGCCGACCTGCATCGGCAGGCCCTGTCAAACGGGCACGATCCTTGGCGTCCTTACGAGTTCGCTGTGGTCGAAGCCCGGCGGCGCGGGTTCGACGTCGAACCGACGGCCGCCGAATCGGTTTTGCTCGATGGCGGACGGGCCACTGTTATCTCTGCAGACGGCCTTATTCTCCACGAAAATATCGGCACGCCGTTCGAACAGGCGTTCCTTGTCGCCCACGAAATCGGGCATGTCGAACTTGGCGATGACTTCGATGACGAGCCGGCGCGCGAGATTGATCCAGCGCGTGCGGTCGAGGCCTCGCCAGTCGGAATTGATCGAGTGGTGGACTATGGCCGCCGGCAGCGGCGCGAAGTCCAGATGGATCTGTTTGCGCGAGAGTTTCTGTTACCGCGCTACATTACACGGACTCTTCACCTGGAGCAGGGACATACAGCATCGGAAATTGCCGAAAAGATCGGCGCGCCATTCGACGTGGTCGCTCAGCAGCTTTTCGATGCGCTTTTGTTGCCCGAGATTGCCCCCATTGTTGAAAGCGATCAGGTTGAGCGTCCCCTCAACCCGCTGCAGTCGAAAGCTGCGATGCATCGCGGCGAAGCCTATCTGTTGGAAGCAGGTCCAGGCACCGGCAAAACGCAGACTTTGACATCCCGCGTCGAAGGTCTGCTCGAAGACGGCGTCGATCCACGCCGCATCCTCTTGCTGACGTTTTCCAACAAGGCCGCTGGCGAAATGGCGGACCGTATCGCGTGCAAGCACAAGTCGGCCGCAACGGCCATGTGGATCGGCACCTTCCACGCATTCGGACTTGATGTCATTCGGCGCTTCCATACTGAGTTGGGGCTGCCGAAGGACCCTCGAATGATGGATAGAACCGAGGCGGTGGAGCTTCTTGAGCATGAGTTCCCCCGCCTTGGTTTGACCCACTACCGCAATCTTTATGATCCGACCCAAATCATCGCAGACATACTCCAGGCAATTTCGCGCGCCAAGGATGAGGTCGTCGATCCAGCACGCTACGCTGAACTTGCGGGCGACATGGCGCACAGGGCCATCTCGCCAGAAGATCAGGAAGTCGCTGCACGTGCAGAAGAAGTTGCGCGTGTTTATGCCACCTATGAACGTTTGAAGTGGCAAGCGCATTGCGTCGACTTTGGCGATCTTGTCTCAATGCCGGTGCGGCTTATAGAGGAAAATGCGGAAATTAGAGTCCATCTGCAGGGGCAGTATGACTATGTATTAGTCGATGAATATCAGGACGTCAATCGCAGCAGCGTTCGTCTCTTGACAGCTCTGTGCGGTGATGGCCGGAATCTCTGGGCGGTTGGTGACGCAAAGCAGTCGATCTACCGCTTTCGCGGAGCCTCGTCGTTCAACATGACCCGTTTCGGCGAGGAGGATTTTCGTGGTGGTAAGCGGGGACGTCTGAAGCGGAATTACCGCTCCGTTGAGGAGGTAGTGCAGACGTTCTCAAATTTTGCAACCGGCATGAAAGTTGGCGATGACGACAGTGGCCTGGAGTCCGAACGTGGGTCGAGTGGGCACTTTCCAGAGTTTCGCACGGTTGATCAGTCGCCGCAGCAGACAGTTGTGCTCGCCGACTCCATCGAAGAGATGCGGTGCGGAGGCTACGCGTATCGCGATCAGGCCGTCCTTTGTACCGGTAATGAGAAGCTTTCTGAACTCGGACAGGATCTTGAACGGCTGGGAGTCCCCGTTCTTTTTCTGGGTAGCCTGTTCGAGCGCCCGGAAGTTAAGGACCTCCTGTCTTTGCTGACGATCCTCAGTGATCGCCGCGCAATGGGTCTTGTTCGTGCTGCATGTATGCCGGAGTTCACAATGCCCATTGAGGACGTCGCGGCGGTCTTCGAATATTTGCGTTCGAACGAAGGCGAACCGGCGGCGTGGTTGCAGGATGTTGTCGCCATTTCAGGCTTGACTGAGGCGGGTTTCCCCGCCTTGAACGCCCTGGCGTCGGCGATGCGAGGTTTCGATAATGCTTCAGCGCCCTGGACGGTGCTCGCCACGCTTCTGCTTGATCGGACGCACATGGCCGCTCGCATTAGCGCGTCGGATGACATCGCCGAACGCACGCGCGGCATCGCCATTTGGCAGTTCATGAACTTCCTTCGGGTTCAGCCAAGCGGTCAGGGGCTTCCCATCGTCCGGCTTCTCGATCGCGTAAGGAGGCTCGTTCGTCTCGGCGACGATCGCGATCTGCGGCAATTGCCAGCCGCCACCCAAGGAATCGATGCGGTGCGCCTCATGACCATCCATGGTGCGAAAGGGCTTGAGTTTCGTATTGTCCACTTACCCGGACTCAATGCGGACACAATCCCACGGAGGCCGTCGGTGCCGCCATGTCCGCCGCCGGACGGCATGGTGGAAGGGGCCGAAGGTCCTGCGCTGGATGCCTTCCGCGCTGGCCAGGCCGAGGAGCAGGAATGCCTCTTCTATGTGGCACTGTCGCGTGCACGCGATCGGTTTTTTCTCTATGCGCCCACTCAGAAATCGAACGGGCATAAACGGTCATTGTCAGCATTTTTAGATCGGCTGGGCCCGAAGTTGGTGCAGCGAGCGATCAATCCCGAGGAGACTCTGCCGCCCGCACCAGAAATGGCGGACATCGCGCTGGCGATAGACGGCGGGCTTCGTTTCACAGGAGCGCAATTGGCCCTCTATGAACGATGTCCGCGGCGCTTCTTCTACACGCATATCCTGCAGGTCGGCGGACGGCGGACCGCGACGCCGTTCATGAAGATGCATGAAGCGGTTCGCATGGTTTTACAGGCGGTGATCGCTGACGCTAGCGCAATTTCCGGAGAAGAGGATTTAGAAAAACAACTTGGGGAGGCTTTCGCTGCTCATGGTCTTGCCGATCACGGTTATGTCCGCGAGTATAGGGCGTTCGCTATCTCCATGATCCGCTACTTTCTCACAGCGCGGGAGGGGCACACGCCGGAGACCCCGACCGCTCTCAGTCTCACTTTCGGGACCGAAGAAATCATCGTACGCCCGGATGACGTGCTTGTGCGGCCTGATGGGAGCCGCACGTTACGTCGGGTTCAGACCGGGCATTTTCGTAGCGCTGAAGCCGACGATGTCGGAGCCGCTGCCTTTCTTCTGGCGGCTCGCCAGACCTTCCCCGGCGCAGTGGTCGAGCTTATACACTTGTCGGACCAGACCGCACGGCCGCTCGACCTGTCGGCCAGGAAGCTTCAAACCCGGCAAAACAAACTCTCAGGCTTTCTGGCAAAAATTCGTGGTGGGTGCTTTCCCGCCAAAGTGTCGTCGCGGACATGCCCGGGATGCCCCGCCTTCTTTGTTTGCGGGCCGACCCCGCCCGGTGCTCTCAAAAAATATTTCGGGTGATCTTACCGGTTGACCACAGTCGCATCGATTGAAACCTTAGAAGCCGGGTGCCGTCCGGTCCAATACTAAGGAATCAATGATTATGACTGCCGAAGACCTTCTCGATTACGACGATCTGGGTGTCGCCCTGCGTGAAAACCGGGCGCTACGCCCGGCGCGGGCCTATCGTTTCCGCTTCGCGCAGGGCGATCTGAACTTTCGCGACCTTGACGTTGCCAATTCCGTCCCGCTGGGGCGCCAGATCCTCGCCGCTGCAGGCTGCGATTCGCACGATGGTTTCAGCCTGTTCGCGATCTTGCCATCTGGCGAGTTCGAGGACATCCGCCTTGACGAGCCGTTCGATCTTCGTGCGCATGGCACTGAACGTTTCGTGGCATTTGAAACCGATCGCGACTACAAGCTAATACTGGATGATCGCCAGCTTGAATGGGGCAAGCCGGTGATCGGCGGGGCAGTGCTCTATGAACTGTCGGGTGTAGGCGAAGGCGAGGCCATTTTCCTGGAGGTGCGAGGCGGGGAAGATCGGCTGATTGAGCCGGAGGAACTCGTGGATCTGAATGAGCCGGGCATCGAACGTTTCATCACGGCGCCGCGGCCCTCCAAGACCTATGAGATCATCGTCAATTCGCGGCTCCGTGTAATCGAGGATCGGCACGTCACATTCGAGCAGATCGTTCAGCTCGCGTTTCCCGGACCGCATGAGGACAATGTTGTTTTCTCGATGACGTATCGCCACGCCGCATCGAAGCCCCACGCCGGTGAGCTTGCCGCGGGTGGCACCGTAGATGTTAAGAAGAAGGGGACCGTGTTCAATGTCACGCGCACTGTTCAGTCATAACGCCGATCTCAAGCGTCTTCGCGATGAAGGCTATTTCGTACAGGTCGTGGGCGGCTTACTGGTGATGCGTGAGGTGCCTTACGTAGATGCCAAGCGGCAGGTGCAGATGGGAACACTGATCTCCAGCCTGACCATGGCTGGAGATCAAACCCGGAGGCCGGATACGCATGTCATGCACTTTGACGGCGACTTTCCCTGCGGGTCGGACGGCGCGCCGATCCAGCAGATTTCGCATCAGAGTGGAAACTTCGACCTCGGGCATGGGCTCAAAGCCAGACACTTGTTTTCGAGTAAGCCGGAGAATGGTTACTCGGACTATTTCCACAAGATGACGACCTATGCTGCGATTCTGTCGGGCCCGGCCGCAGTGCTGAAGCCCGACGCAACGCCGCGCACCTTCCGGACGCCAGAGGCGGAAGAGGACAGTGTGTTCAACTATACGGAAACTGCGTCCGACAGGGTCGGTATCGGTGCGTTGGCGGAGCGGCTCAAGCCGGAGATTGTCGCGATCATCGGTGGCGGCGGAACGGGAAGTTATATTCTCGATCTTGTGGCCAAGACTCCGGTTCGCGAGATTCGGGTGTTTGATGATGATGAATTTCTGCAACACAACGCTTTTCGCACGCCTGGTGCAACGTCGATCGAGGAGTTGCGGGAGGTGCCGAAGAAGGCCAACTATCTGAAGTCCATCTATTCACGGATGCACCGCGGAATCGTCGCCCATGCCGTGGCGCTTGACGCGTCCAACCTCCAATTGCTTGATGGAGTAACGTTCGCCTTTCTCTCAATGGATGCAGGGGAAGAGAAACGGTTGGTGGTCGAGAAACTTGAAGTGATGAGGGCATCGTTTGTTGATGTGGGCATGGGACTAGAGCTGGATGAGGGATCGTTGGGTGGCATCCTGCGCGTGACCACAAGCACGCCGGAGAAACGTGACCATGTGCATGAGGGACGTATCTCGTTCGTAGGCGGCAGGGAGAAGGATCTCTATTCGTCCAATATTCAAGTTGCTGATCTGAATGCGTTTAATGCTGCGCTTGCTGTCATTAAATGGAAGAAGCTGCGCGGATTTTATCGGGACCTGGAGGGGGAGCATCACTGCACCTATACCACGGACGGCAACATGCTATTGAATGGTGATATGAAATGATGCGCCACACTCGTCTCGAACATCGCTTTGTCCATCATATTCCCGATACGATAGACCCGGGCGTTCTCTATATTTCGATGGAGTATGGGACGGCCGCGCACAGTTGCTGTTGCGGGTGTAGGGAAGAGGTGGTGACACCCTTCACGCCGACGGACTGGAAAATGATTTTCGACGGCGAAACCGTATCCCTTCACCCATCTATCGGGAATTGGTCGCTTGCATGTAGATCTCATTACGTGATCCAGCGAGATCGTGTCATCGAAGTAGGTTCATGGACTGATGCTCAGGTTGAAGCGGAGCGCCGCCGCGATCGGGCGGCCAAGGTCCGTCACTATGGCACTGCCGCTTCCTGCGATGATGTCAGAGATCCAGTGTCCCAGCCATCGATAAATCCTGTTCCGGGTGGGTTCTGGCGGCGTCTGTGGCATTGGGTGAGGGATAGATAGATTAGTAAAAGAACCGTTCGTTCGCAGTTGAGCGTTGCCTGTTCTTTCAGACAAAAACACCAACGGTGTGCTAGGGTTCTACGATTAAATAATAGGGGGAGATATGAGTTATCGATTCGTTCACACCGCAGACATTCATCTGGACTCCCCACTCCGGTCATTGGCATTGCGGCATCCTGAACTTGCAGAATTGATTGGAACCGCCACGCGTCAGGCGTTCGTAAACATCATAGATCTTTGCCTGGATGAGCAGGTTGATGCACTTTTGTTGGTAGGCGACCTTTATGATGGCGAACAGACTTCGATGAAGACGGCCCGCTTTCTGGCTGCCCAAATCCGGAGACTGCATGAAGCCGGTATCCGTGTTTTCATCATACGCGGGAACCACGACGCATTATCAAAGATCACGCATGAACTTGTTTTTCCAGATTCGGTAAAGGTGTTTGGCGGGCGCGCCGAGGCGATCGCGATCAATGAGGGCAAGAGCGATTTTCCAGTCGTTATACATGGGTTGAGCTTTACGAAGCCACATGCGCCTGAAAGTCTGGTTTCCAAGTACAAGCCGCCTATCGAAGGCGCGGTGAATATCGGCATGATGCACACGAGTCTGGCGGGAGCACCAGGCCACGATCTCTATGCGCCCTGCAGTATTGCCGATCTTCAGGCGACCGGGTTTCAGTACTGGGCGCTCGGTCACGTGCATAAACGATCGGTTACAGAGGGTGATTGCACCATCGTGATGCCAGGTAACCCGCAGGGGCGAGACATTAATGAGGCGGGGTCCAAATCCGTTTCGCTGGTCACAGTGGTCGAAGATGGCTCGATTCGTGTCGAGGAACGTAACATCAGCATCGCGCAATTTGAGCGCGTGTCGGTGGATGTGACCGGTATCGAAGATTGGCGCGATCTCGTGACGGCGCTTTCCGTGTCACTTCGGCAGGCACGCGATGCTGTGTCTGTTGACCATCTTGTCGCCCGTCTGCATGTGACCGGTGGAACACCGCTCGCATGGCGTATCCGTCGTGATCTCGACCTCCTTAAGGCTGAGGTAGATGATTGTGCCATGGTCATTGGTTGCTGCTGGGTTGAGAAGCTGGAAGCCGACTGTCGCGTTTCGAGCCACGCAGACACCTCTAGCAATGATCCGGTTA
>VAOX01026109.1_pt1 | contig 33529 bp, 34 predicted proteins | sample 3393891 | NCBI WGS metagenome assembly VAOX01 (sample SAMN08290429, study PRJNA428436) | hydrothermal vent metagenome | isolation source: Deep-sea hydrothermal vent chimney | place: Indian Ocean: Southwest Indian Ridge | depth 2822 m m
AATGGCGGAGAGGGAGGGATTCGAACCCTCGGAACTCGCGAGAGTTCACTTGATTTCGAATCAAGCACATTCGGCCTCTCTGTCACCTCTCCGTAACTGTTTCCAATATCGTGTACACGTTAGAAAAAAGCCCTTAAATCGATGATATCGACTATAATCAGCAATCTGCCAAATGCAATCAATAAAAATTATTTAAATGCCGTTGAAATACATGGATTTTTTATTTTATATTAGTTAGTTATTAATTGTAATGGTATAATTCAGTAAATGTTAATAAACTAATCTTCTAAACTTTTTTTAAATTAGTTTTAAATGTGACGCACATCACACTTCAGGATGGGTATTCTCGTCCGATAGTTTGATATCAATCACAGGTTCTCAGTCTCATTATGAAATTACGCTTAATCATTAGTATATCGGTTGTCATTAGCTTCTTATTTGGTGCTTTAAATGCGTGTACATCGAATAAAACCGTTCTTGAACAAGTTAAAAATAGTGGTGAATTACGCGTTCTAACACTCAATGCCGCTACCAGCTATTATGATGCCCCTAATGGACCAACCGGACTAGAATACGACCTAACCAAAAAATTTGCTGAGCATCTAGGAGTTAAATTAAAACTCCATACTCCAGACAGTTTAAACGACATATTGGACGATATTTCCAATGGTAATGCACATATTGCAGCAGCTGGACTAACCATTACTGAGGAACGTAAAAAACACGTTAAATTTACTGTTCCTTATCAACATATTACGCAACAACTTATCTATAAATCAGGTAATCCCCGACCAAAAAATATTTTTGATACTAAAGGGCACCTTGAAGTTACTGCAAATAGTAGCCATGTTGAACGATTGCTCAAATTAAAAGAAAAAAACGCGAATCTTCATTGGTATGAAAGTAATAATGAGGACAATTTAGAGTTGATGCATTTAGTTGCTGAAGAACTAATCGATTACACCATTGGCGATTCAAATGAAATTGCACTTAATATGCGCTTTTACCCCAAAATTCGCATTGCATTTAATGTATCGAAACCGCAACCGTTAGCCTGGGCATTTCCAAATTCACCCGATAATTCACTTTTTGATGAAGCCAATAAATTTATACTAGCGCTACAGAAATCCGGTGAACTCAGCAGCATAATAAGGCGCCATTATGGTCACGTCGATAATTATGACTATACGGGAACCAAAACCTTTCTCCGCCATGTTTCAAAAAGATTACCACGATACAAAAGTAAATTTGAGTCCTCAGCAAGACTTAATAATTTAGATTGGCGCCTACTCGCAGCAGTAGCTTATCAAGAGTCACACTGGAATCAACACGCAGTATCTCCAACCGGTGTTCGTGGACTCATGATGCTGACTCGAGCAACCGCTAAACACTTGGGTATTAAAAAACGAACGGATCCAAATCAATCCATTGACGGTGGTGCACTCTATATACGTAAACTTCTTGACCGCATTCCAAGTGAAATAACCGAACCTGATCGAACTTGGATGGCATTAGCCTCTTATAACGTTGGTTATGGTCATTTACGTGATGCGCAAATAATTACAAAAAAACGTGGTGGCGACCCCAATAAATGGATAGATGTGAAAGAAAGCTTACCTTTGCTACGTAAACGCCGCTGGTATAAAAAAACGCGATATGGCTACGCCCGAGGCAATGAACCTGTGCACTATGTAGAAAATATCCGTAGTTACTATGATATTCTTGCTTGGCATGAAGAAACTCAAATAGAACATAAAGTAGATCCTACAAAACTGGCGATTGTCTCTCCCGTGTTATAAGATTATTAGAAATACCTTTTATACTTTTTGCATAATTTAATTGTGCTTTATAGTATTTATTCTTTTCTAAAAAATTAGACATGACTAGATGAACATACTACTTCCTTGGTTTAAATCATTTCAAACTCGATTTATATTCGGCATTATTGCAATAATTCTTCCTATATTTACCGTTTCAGTACTTGGTTTATTATTCTTCCTTGGCACCTTAAACGCGACTAAATCAACCGTAGATGAAATTATTGCAGGTAATGCTCCAATTACTGAGTTATCAACTAGTTTACAAACACTGCCTTTACACTTATCCATATTACATCAAGGTTCAAGTAAAAAATCGATTCAACGAAAAGATACACTAATTAATAACATCGATACGATGTTAAACGACATATTATTATCGTCACCACATTCAGAAGTTGCGCTTCATATTTTATTAGGTATACAAAAAGAATGGATTGCAATTAAGAACAATTTAAACCGTAGTAATTTGAGTCAATTAAAAGATTTAAATGATATATCACGACAAGTCATTGATTTAACAGAAAAGCTCGGATTATATCAACATCGGCTTCAAACTGAGTTACGCACGGATATTTTCAAAGGATTCAAATCAAAAAATGAAGTTCTTTTTTTAATTACAATGATATCAATCTTTGGTGTGTTATTAGCGGTAACACTATCAATCGTGCTAAATCGAACTGTTTTAATGCCAATACGAAATATATTGAACGTCGTAAACCAACTCGGTCGAGGTGAAACATCAACTCGATTAGAGATGACGTCGAATAATGATCTTGGTGATCTATCCAGAACATTAAACCAACTTGCTGAAAAATTAGAAAACACAGACAGCTACATAAAAAATCAAACTGCTTATGATAATTTAACGGGCTTAATCAATCTCCGAGAATTTAATTTTCGTTTAACCAGTGAAATAGAAAGAGCCCGTCGTTACTCACAAACATTTGCATTATTATTATTAGATCTAAACAACTTTGATTCAGTTAATAACAACTATGGTAACTTAGCCGGTGACGAAACAGTTCGTGTCACTGCATCAACATTATCAAAAGAAATTCGCCCAATGGATACAATTGCACGGTACGGTGATGACAAGTTTATTATTATAATGCCTGATATCAGTATTGATCATGCACTCGCATCCGCTGCACGTATAAAATCCATTATCGCCAATCAAACCATATTTATACGCGAAACTGAAAAAATCCGAATGACTATGAATGTGGGAGTAACGATATACCCAGATGATAGCGATAATGCAATATCGTTATTACAGATTGTTGAAGATGATTTGGAAAAAGAGATGATACGACAATCTAAAATTACAACAAAAATATTCAACGCCAATGATACTGATGAGTTTAATCCAGAGGATACCTTCGAGCGTGAAATTAACAACGATGCTTCGTAACTATTTATTACGTTTATCTTTAAAGAATTTTTTGAGTAATGATGAACACTGCTCGGCTAATACTCCGTGATCAACATCAACACTATGATTCAATTCTGATGTATTCAATAGCGAAAATGCACTACCCGCAGCACCGCTTCTCGGATCCTTGGTAGCAAACACCAACCGTTTAACTCTAGCATGTATAATTGCACCGGCACACATCACACAGGGCTCTAAAGTAACATAAAGAGTTGTTTCAACTAGACGGTAATTTTGAATTTTATTTGCTGCATCGCGTAACGCCATTATTTCAGCGTGAGCAGTTGGATCGTGATTTAAAATCGGTCTATTCCAACCTTCTCCAATAATTGTATTTTCTTTAACCAAGACTGCACCAACAGGAACTTCACCAATGTGTTGCGCTTGTAGTGCTAAATCATAAGCATATTGCATCCAAATCAGATCCTTATCGGATGCAGTATTTACACCGCTACTTATGTCCATTCACATTTTGTCTTATAATGTTTAGCTTGAGCGAGGTTACTCCCACTCAATTGTCGCAGGAGGCTTTCCTGAAATATCGTATGTTACACGCGATATCCCTTCAATTTCATTTATGATTCTATTAGAAACTAGCTCTAAAAATTCATACGGTAAATGTGCCCATCGAGCAGTCATAAAATCAATAGTCTCAACAGCCCGTAAAGCAATAACATAATCATAACGTCGACCATCACCCATGACACCGACAGACTTAACCGGTAAAAAGACGGCAAAGGCCTGACTGACTGAATCATATAATTCATGATTACGTAATTCCGCAATAAAAATATCATCGGCTTTACGCAATAAATCAGCATACTCTTTTTTAACTTCACCTAAAATTCGAACCCCAAGGCCCGGTCCAGGAAATGGATGTCGATAAACCATGTCATAGGGCAAACCTAATTCCAAACCAAGTTTTCGAACCTCATCTTTAAATAATTCACGTAATGGTTCGACCAATTTAAGTTTCATGTGTTCAGGTAAACCACCAACATTGTGGTGCGATTTTATTACGTGTGCCTTACCTGATTTAGTACCAGCAGATTCTATTACATCAGGGTAGATTGTTCCTTGAGCAAGCCAATTTACATTAGTTAGTTTTTCTGACTCTTCTTCAAATATTTCGATGAATAAATTACCAATTATTTTTCGCTTTTGCTCAGGATCCGTCACACCTTTCAGTTTACCTAGAAACCGTTCTTCGGCATTAACGCGAATAACGCGTATCCCCATATGCTCAGCAAACATAGCCATCACTTGATCGCCTTCGTTTAATCGAAGCAAACCATTATCAACAAAAACACAGGTAAGTTTTGTTGATATTGCTTTATTAAGAATTGCCGCAACAACTGATGAATCAACACCTCCGGATAAGCCGAGTAATACATTATCATCAGCAACATTCTCTCGAATATTAATAATACTTTCATCAATAATATTCTTAGGAGTCCAAAGATCCTTACAAGCACAAATGTCATTGACAAAGCGTTGTAAAATTCTATCACCCTGCTTGGTATGTGTTACTTCAGGATGAAATTGAAGCCCATAAAACTTTTTAGACTCATCAGCCATACCCGCCATTGGCGCATTATCAGTACTCGCGATAACTTTAAACCCCTCGGGTAAACTCTCAACACGATCGCCATGACTCATCCAAACATCGAGCAAGCCATAACCTTCTTTACTGGTGTGATCTTCAATATCGCGTAATAAGTCAGAATGCCCGCGCGCACGAACCTGAGCATAACCATACTCACGAGCAGCAGATGACGCTACCCCACCACCGAGTTGAGCTGCCATCGTTTGCATACCATAACATATCCCAAAAACGGGTATATCCAATTCAAAGACCTTGTTTGACGCACGAGCTGGTTCATCAACCGTAACCGACTCCGGACCACCCGATAAAATAATACCTTTTGGTGCAAACTTTATCAGATTTTCATCTGACATTTCATAGGAATGAATTTCACAATACACGCCACATTCACGAACACGTCGTGCAATTAATTGTGTGTATTGCGATCCAAAATCTAAAATTAAAATTTTATCGCCATGAATATTTTTAGAATCTGTGTTTTGAGAGGTCAATTGCTAAGTTCCAGTTTTTATATTTTTTATCAAAATGATGAGTCTAATAAATTAAACCCGATAATTCGGTGCTTCTTTAGTAATAGTCACATCATGAACATGACTTTCACGTATTCCCGCACTCGTAATTCGTACAAACTCGGGTTTGGTTCGCATATCGTCTATCGAGGCACAGCCAGTGTAGCCCATGCTCGCACGTAAACCGCCTAACATTTGATTGATGATCGAACTGATGGGCCCCTTAAATGGAATTCGACCTTCAATACCTTCTGGCACTAATTTATCAGCTTCACTACTTTCTTGAAAATAACGATCGCTCGAACCATTTTTATTCGCCATCGCACCAATTGAGCCCATGCCACGATATGATTTATAAGAACGACCTTGATATAACTCCACTTCACCAGGCGCTTCTTCAGTACCGGCTAACATGCTACCAACCATAATACAGTCAGCTCCAGCCACAATGGCTTTTGCCATGTCACCGGAATATCGAATGCCACCATCACCAATAACGGGGATTCCAGAACCCTCCAATGCTTGCGCAACATTTGCAATTGCAGTGATTTGAGGTACTCCAACACCGGCAACAATTCGAGTTGTGCAAATCGAGCCCGGACCAATACCGACCTTGACCGCATCCACACCAGCATCCTTTAACGCAATTGCAGCTGCGGCAGTAGCAATATTGCCACCAATTACCTGAACAGTTGGAAAATTTTTCTTAACCCAGGCGACACGGTCAAGGACCCCTTGAGAATGACCGTGGGCAGTATCAACCACAATGACATCCACACCTGCCGATACTAATGCTGTAACACGCTCATCAGTGCCTTCGCCTACACCCACAGCAGCACCGACCCGGAGTTGTTCTAAATCATCCTTACAAGCATTAGGAAACTCTGATGCTTTTTGGATATCTTTTACAGTAATTAAGCCACGTAATTTAAACTTATCATTAATAACTAACACTTTTTCAATACGATTTTCGTGTAATAACTTACGGATTTCACCTCTACTGGCTCCCTCTTTTACCGTGATTAGACGATCTTTAGGAGTCATGATGTTTTTCACCGGTTCGTCAAGTCGAAGCTCAAAACGTAAGTCTCTACTCGTTACAATACCGACCAAATCTTCTCCCTCAACTACCGGGACACCCGAAATATTGTGTAGATGGGTGAGCTCCACAACATCACGAATACTAGTATTAGGAGATACTGTTATAGGATCTTTAATAACGCCACTTTCGAACTTTTTAACCTTCCTAATCTCATAGGCTTGTTCTTCAACCGTCATATTTTTGTGGATAATACCAATCCCACCTTCTTGGGCCAGCGAAATAGCAAGCTTCGATTCTGTCACTGTATCCATAGCTGCAGATAGTATCGGAATATTTAGCGATATCGCTTTTGTAAGGCGTGTCTTTAATGTAACGTCTTTAGGTAAAACGCTGGAATGGGCCGGTAAGAGTAAAACATCATCAAATGTAAGGGCATCCTCAACAATTCGTAGCATTTTGTATAATCCTTAGAGGTTAAACCGCTAATTATAATATTAATTATAGCTAGCGACAATGGCCTATTGGTTTGATTATTGTCCAAAATAATTTGATTAAATGATTGCTAATTATTAACCAAAATGCGCATAATAGTGTTAATTGCAATAAATATTCGAAAAATTAATAATTGCGACTAAGCTTAACTATAAGTGAAAAGATCCACAATTTTTCATAGGTTTAGCAAATAAATATAAAATAGATGTTTTTGGAGGAAAAAATGAAAAAATTAGCTTTACTGGTTGCAGCAATAGCCTTAACACTGTCGGCATGTGGTACATCGCCTGAAACAACACATACTACAAATGATGCATCTGCCTCAATATCTGCAGCCGAAACTGCAAATAAACAAGCTAAAAAAGTCAATTATGAATGGCGCGATACTGGCAAAATTATCAAAAAAGCGAAAAAAGCTCAAAAAGACGGTAATTACAGTATGGCAGTTAAATTAGCTGACAAAGCTAAACGCCAAGCTCAACAAGCCTATAAACAATATTTAGAACAAAGAAATGCCAAACCTAAATTAGGTTAGTAATTATTTTTAATTAAAAAAGGTCGGTTACCCGGCCTTTTTTTTTGCTTTTAATAAACTTAATATTGTATTGGAATAAAAATTTGGACAATAATTTTCGAGATGTATATTCAATATCAAGACTCACCAGAGAAGTTCGAACCGTTCTTGAGTCTGGTTTTCCATTATTATGGATTGAAGGAGAAATCTCAAACCTTGCCATTCCTGCATCAGGACACTGGTACTTCACACTAAAAGATCAAGCCACTCAAATTCGTTGCGCCATGTTTCGCAATAAAAATAAGTTACTTAGAATAACACCAGAGAATGGTAAAAAAATAATACTACGAGCCCGCGTCAGTTTTTACGAAGCTCGTGGAGAATTCCAGTGTATTGCAGAACACATGGAAATTGCTGGTGAAGGTGTACTGCAACAGCAATTTGATGACTTGAAAAACAAACTAAACAATGAAGGCTTGTTTAACAACGAATACAAAATCACTATTCCTGAATTAAGCAGCTGTATTGGTGTCATTACCTCACCTACAGGTGCCGCCATTCATGATATTTTAACAACATTGAAAAGACGTTATCCAGTTCAAAAAATTATTATATACCCTGTATTGGTACAAGGTGTTAATGCCGCGAACCAAATAGCAAAAGCATTAAAAACCGCGCAACAGCGAAAAGAATGCGATTGCTTGATACTGGCTCGTGGTGGAGGCTCGTTAGAAGACTTATGGTCATTCAATGAAGAAGTTGTAGCTCGAGCAATTTTCAACAGTACAATTCCGATTGTAACGGGTGTTGGTCATGAGGTAGACGTTACCATTGCAGATTACGTAGCAGATTATCGAGCTCCTACACCAACAGCCGCAGCTGAGTTTGTTAGTCCGGACCAAAGCTTAATTCAAGACAACTTGAAAAATACAATATCACGCTTAACCCGTTCTGTTACTCAGTCAATTAATCAAAAAACAGAAAAAATTAAATTATTTTATTCTCAACTTAAACATCCTGGACATTACTTACAAAGTGTCGCTCAACGCCTAGATGAAATAAGCTTAAGATTAATGAATAATAACGCACATAATATCAGCGCACGTCAGAATAAGTTAGCATATTTAAATATTCGGTTAAATAATCATACACCTTCAAAAAAACTACAGCAGCTGCAAACGCGACAAGAGTATTTAACGGCACGATTAAAATCAACCTGGAAAAACTTAATTTTACAAAAAAAACATCAATCTGCATTATTAGCACGCACATTAAATAGTGTCAGCCCACTATCTACTTTAAATAGAGGATATGCTATTGTTAAGTCTACAGAAACAAATAAAATCATTCGAAGTTACAGCGAAGTCAAAATAAATACACAAATCAATATTACTCTGAGCGAAGGCGAACTAACTTGTCATGTTGAAGAATCAAAAAAAAATTAGATTAATCAGTCTATTTATATTACTACTAACTCAAAATTGTTATGCCGCTCAACAGAATAATAGCAATATACTAAAATATCCAATACACAATCCTGTACCCGGCGGTATAGCCGTAATAGATTTAAATTCGAATAAATCAATCAAGCCAACAGTTAAATATAATAATAAAAAAATAATGGTTCGAAAAAACGGATCAAAATGGCAAGCCATTATTGGACTATCACTCAATACAAAACCGGGTAAACATAACGTTAAAGTTACTGCATCTAACGGCAAAACTCATACCCAGTCATTCACTACAAAAAATAAAGAATACCGAAAGCAATACATTACATTAAAAAATAAAGGCATGGTTTCCTTAAGCCCCAAAAATTTAAAACGAGCGCTAGCTGACAAAAAAATCTCTCAAAAAGCCTTTAAAAGTTGGCTTGATAAAAATAGTGTAAAATTAAATTTCATGATGCCAGTTGACGGAATAGTCAGTAGTCGGTTTGGATTAAAACGTTTTTTTAATAATAAACCTCGAAAACCGCATAGCGGCATCGATATAGCTGCGCCAACCGGTACCATCATAAAATCACCTTCAGATGGTGTAGTAATAGCAACAGGTAATTTTTATTTTAATGGCAATGTTGTTTTTGTTGACCATGGACAAGGACTCATTTCCATGTTTTGCCACATGAATAAAATCAATGTTACAAAAAATCAAAAATTAAAAAGAGCTGATAAAATTGGTGAGGTAGGTGAAACAGGCCGAGTTACCGGAGCTCATTTACATTTTAGTGTCAGTCTTAATAATACTCGAATTGATCCGGAATTATTGCTGCCACCCATTCCAGGTTTGAAAGATAAAAAATAATATCTTATCGTTTATTAAACTTACGTGAATGTTCTTTATTGATACGCCCTTGCTTATCAACCGTCCGATCAAATTTTACTTTACGTTTGCTTTGATATGGATTTGATGAAGATTTTAGCTGCAATCGTATTGGTGTTCCCTGCAACTTCAAATGTTTCCTAAAACCATTAATCAAATAACGTTGATAGCTATTGGGCAAAGAGTCTGTTTTATTGCCGTGAATAACAATAATAGGAGGGTTCGTGCCCCCCTGATGAGCATAACGTAACTTAATCCGATGTCCTTTCACTACGGGTGGCTGGTGAGATGAAACTAGATCCAGCAATAATCGAGTTAATCGTGGAGTCGATATATTTTTAAATGCAGCTTCATTAGCCTGGTTAATGGATTTAAATAGATCACCAACACCGGTTCCGTGCAAAGCAGAAATAAAATGCAATTTCGCAAAATCAATAAATGGAATTTTTAAACTTAATTCACGTTTAATCTTTTCACGTTGGTATTGATCAAGTCCATCCCATTTATTAACTGCAAGAACCAAGGCTCGACCGGCATCTAAAATAAAACCTAAGATAGTCGCATCTTGATCAGCAATGGATTCTTGAGCATCCAAAATCATCAGTACAACATTTGAATCATCAATGGCCTGAAGTGTTTTAATGATACTAAATTTTTCAATAGCTTCTTTGACACTTCGTTTTCGACGGACACCAGCGGTATCGATAAAAGTATATTTAATGCCGTTTTTTTCAAATGGTATATAGGTACTATCACGTGTTGTTCCAGGCATGTCATAAATAACCACACGATCCTCACCCAATACACGATTAACCAAAGTCGATTTACCCACATTAGGCCGACCGATAACAGCAATTTTAATGCCGTCAATTTTCGTTTCTTCATCATCCTCATCGGTATTTAATGTCAATAACACCGATGTCATTAATACAGAAATGCCGCGACCATGTGAAGCTGTAATAGGATAAACAGCATCAACACCTAGAGCATAAAATTCAGCTGAGACACTATCAGCATCCTTACCATCAATTTTATTAACTACAACAAAAAATGCCTTACCAAGTTTTCGTAATTTATTCGCAATTTTTTGATCATCCACCGTCAAACCATCATTAGCATCAACTAAAAACAATATCGTATCAGCCTGATCAACAGCTAACCACGATTGCTTTGCCATTAATAAATCAATGTTCTTTTCTTCGCCAGAAACACCACCTGTATCAATGACGATAAATGACTTTTTATCAAATTCAGCTTCACCAAATTTTCGATCACGCGTAACACCAGGCATATCAGCAACAAGTGCGTCTCTACTTTTTGTCAAACGATTAAATAATGTAGATTTACCAACATTAGGTCTACCTACAATAGCGATAACGGGTTTCATGGGGTTTTACAGTACCAGTAATATTCAGTTTGATGATTAATAGAATACAAATAAGTTATTTAGTAGTGTAGGCGTGTAAATCACCGTAACGGTTAGCCGCGTACATAACATTATTAAATATGATAGGAACAGATAATATATTGTGAACTTTAGAAAGATGAGTATCAAAATAATCATCTGAATCATCGGCTCTATTATCCGTGGTAACTTGTTCGCCGAAGCGTGCTCGTGACAACATTTTTCCATCACTGCGCGACATCCAATGCAGGTAGCCATTAAAATCACCTACAACTAACTGATCATTAAACAATGCTGGACCGGAAATATTGCGTCTCAGTAATGCGTCTTGCTTCCACAATGTAGCACCATTTTTACGGTCTAATGCCCAAATGCGACTATCTGCAGCAGCAACATAGACACGAAAAGCATCTACCTTAATATTATTATAGACCGATAAATCACGAGTCCAAACAATTTTCCCCGTACTTAATTCAACTGCAGCTAACCTACCTTGAAAGGTAGCGATATAAATAAGATCGTCTTTTACTACCGGTTTAATATTGATGTCAATAATTCGTTCAATCTCAGTACTGCCACTGGATAATGCTATCGTCGTATCCCAAATAACACGTCCAGTATCTAATGTGAGGGCGATCAACTTACCATTATCAAAACCGCTTAGTACAATACCATTGGTAATAACAGGCGATGACGAACCACGTAAAGTTAATACCGGAACTGTCCTATTGTATAACCAACGTTGCTCACCACTCGAGACATCCAAACCATACAAATAACCGTCGACGGTATTAATAACCAAGATACCATCTGACACAGCACCTTGTGATAATATTTCACTTGTAAACTGCTTGCGCCATACTATTTTGCCATTATCAAGTTGGGCCATTATTAACTCGCCCTGACTTGTTCCAAAAATTATAGTGTTTTCATAAATTAGAAATTGATTTGATACAGGTAAATTAAATTCAATTCGTGACTTAATTTCACCTGTTTCTCGACTTACAATGAATAACCTTCCTTCAAAATCCAGAAATACAATGTTATCGCCAAATAAAACCGGTTGAAACTTTAAGTAATTTTCACCAACACCTTCACCAACACGTTGAGTCCAGAGTAATTTAACGTTAACTTGATTCGTTAACCCATCTAATGCTACTGGAGGCAATACCGGTGATGGAGAAGAAGTGCACGAAACAAATAAAACAACGGTATAAATTAAAAAAAAAGTACGAATTATCATGACTTTTCGGTATTAACCTGTTTTGAAATCACGATATCATGTAATTTCATTTCAATATATTCACGTTTTTCCTTATTTTTAATATTTGATGCAAGTGCTGATTTATAGGCCTCTTGAGCCAGTGAAAACTCTTTCTTAGCAACATACACATCACCGCGCAGCTCACTGTAGTCCGATTTAAAGCTAACACTTTGCTGGTCTTTAACTAGCTTTAATGCTTCTGCAATTTTATTTTCACTAATCAACAACCGGGCGAGACGAATTCGTGCTACATGCTTAATACCATCGTCACTACTGTTGGATAAAAGCCAGTTTAATTTTTTGATTGCATCGTCATACTTTTTATCATCTATTAATTTTTTCGCCATCACTAACGATGCTAGCGATGCATAAGGAGTACTTGCATAATCAAGTACTAATTCTGTACCACTCGCAAAAAATTCATCTGATTTATCACTCGAATTACTATCAAGCATGATTTGATATAAACCAGAGGCAGACTGTGATTGAGTAGCGTTATAGTCATTCCATTGATTAAAGCCAACAATAGCAGCAACACCAACAACCAAACCACCAATTACTGACTTACCGTTTTCTTTCCACCACTTTTTTAAAGCGTCAAGAGTTTCTTCATCCGTTTCGTAATTATTCACGTTAAACCTCTAATTATATCTAGTATTTGGGATAGACACGCTAGTGCGTGCGCATCCATTATTTGCCATTATTTATTTGTTAAAAAATCACATAACTGATCAAGTTTTACTTTTTGCTGTGGATTATCCTCACGCAAATACTTGATTGAAACTTCATTATTTGACATTTCGTCATCACCAATAATTAAAGCCATTAATGCACCACTTTTATCAGCCTTCTTCATTTGGCTTTTAAAACTACCACCACCACAATGCATTTGCAGGCGTAAATTCGGCACTGAATCTCGTAATTTTTCAGATAACATAATACCTGATTTCTCTGCCGATTCCCCAGCCAAAATCATATAAATTTCGGGTAAAAATGCCGATTTGGGGATAATTTCATCCGAAACTAGCTCAATTAAGCGTTCTAAGCCCATGGCGAAGCCAACAGCAGGCGTATCCTTGCCTCCAATCTGCGAGACTAAACCATCATAACGTCCTCCAGCACAAATTGTACCTTGGGCACCCAACTTATCTGTCACCCATTCAAATACCGTTTTAGTATAATAATCGAGCCCCCTAACCAGACGATGATTAACTCGATATACAATATTCAACGAATCCAGATAAGCACACAAAGACTCAAAGTGCACTTTTGAGTCTTCATCCAAATAATCCTTGAGCTTAGGAGCAGATTCAATTAATTGCTGAAGATCAGGATTCTTACTATCTAAAATACGCATTGGATTCGTTAACAATCGACGTTTGCTATCGTCATCTAGCTGCTCACGATGTTCGGTAAAAAATTCTACTAAAACTTCACGATACCGAACTCGGGACTCGGGAGTCCCTAAACTATTAATTTCAAGCAATACATCTTTTTCGATACCTAACTTTTTCCAAAACTTATCCGTTATAGAAATTAATTCTGCGTCAATATCAGGAGCTGATATGCCAAATGTTTCAACGCCAAATTGAAAAAATTGTCGATACCGACCTCGTTGTGGTCGTTCGTGACGAAACATTGGACCGTGATACCATAAGCGTTGTTGTTGATTATATATCAAACCATTTTCAATACAGGCCCGTACGCAACTTGCTGTGCCTTCAGGACGTAATGTCAGACTATCGCCGTTTCGATCTTCAAACGTGTACATCTCTTTTTCAACGATATCGGTTACTTCACCAATTGAACGCTTGAATAGATCTGTTTTTTCAACAATGGGCATACGAATTTCTTGATAACCGTATGATGCAATTAATTGTTTAAATGTATTTTCAACAAATTGCCATTTATACGATATTTCAGGAACGAGATCGTTCATTCCTCTAATAGCATTAATTATTTTGGGCACGATGCTCTTCCTAATGTAAATTTATAAACGTTTAATTAATTACAAAGTGTGAAATTTGTTTTTTATTGTAGTTTGATTGTTTAAAGTCATTGTCATTGACTTGTATTTTTACTGCACGTGAATCACCTAGTGTTACCGTAAAAGGTAATTTACCACTAAAATTTAATTCTTCACCCATTTTAACCAAACGTGAAATAAGTTTCTTTCCATCTGCATCCTTAATTTGAGTCCAGGAATCATGGCTAAACTGTAATTTAATAGAATCTAAATGATTATAAGTTACATGTTTAGTAGGCTCTATTGCCGAAGATACGTTCGATGAAATTAAATTAGCTGAATTTTTTTCAGTTACAATATTACCAACATCCTGGTTTGAAGTGACTTCATTATTGACACTACTTTCTTCTGCTACAGTCATCGTCGATGGTGATACATTTTTTATTTTACTTAAAATATTAAATTGAACTTCCAGTTGATATATTCCGAAAATAACACCTAAAACAATAAATAATGCCAATAATTTTGTATAAGCAATTTTTTTGACAGGTACATTAAACGTCTCTGACAAGTTCGAAGTCTTAATATTTTTAATTGATTCAGAATCACTATCGTATAAATTAAATGACTTAAATTCAGGCATCGCATTAAAAATCTTTATGAAATTTCGAATATAGCCTTTGACATAAGCAGGAGAAGGAATTTTATCATAGTCACCTGATTCTAATGCCGTTATCATCGAACAATCTAGGTATAGCTGTCCCGCTACATCTTCGATAGAATAACCGCGCGACTCTCGTAGTTGTTGTAATTTTTTACCAAGTACAATAGCTTTGGATTCTTCACTTTCAACTCTTTCTTCTAGCACTTCCGTTTCAAGCATCGTTATAAACCATCTCGACCTTCTAATTTATCCAATAAGATGGCTTCTTTTGAATCAGGAAACTTCACCCTTAAAATAGTTGAGTAACTTTCAACTATGTCTTTATTTTTGTATTTTCGTTCTATCAAAATCCCTACCCATAAACTCTCAGGGTTCTGCCTGGCTAAAGCTAAATAACGCATATAATATCTTTTTGCTGGCTTGTACAAACCAGAATCATAACTAATTTGAGTCATGCCTAATAATGATTTAGGCAAATTATGGTTCAACTTTAAAGCATGACGAAAGTGCTTTTCAGCAAGGTGCATATTGCCTTTTTGTTGTTGGCATATACCCAAATTCTCATAAACTCCAACTTTATCTGAATACAGCGGATCTTTTAATACATCAGAAAATAATAAAACAGACTCTGAAAATTTACCCGTTGAACATAAAAAGACACCGTAATTATTTTTAATGCGTGAGTTTTCAGGCGATAAATCTAGTGCTTTTTTATAGTGTCTCTCGGCTTTATCCGCCACCTTTAATATTTTTTGTAATTCAGCCATATACAAATGAGCATTAGAATTATCAGAATCTTGTTCTAGCGCTTTTAACAATTTTTGATTTGCAGCTTGATATTTTCCTTTTTTTAAATAAGCTAAACCTAACTGCGAATTAATGTCTGACGCTTTTATTAAATCAATATTTTTATTTTCAGGGGTAAGCATACAGCCAGAACTAAACATAATTAACAAAAATAAAAACAGATAATTTTTTTTCATATTTGAACTCGATTATTATTTTTTAGTTTTTGTGTTCGTTTAGTTCGATCCAATACTTTTCCGGCAAGTTGACCACAAGCCGCATCAATATCATCACCGCGTGTTTTTCTCGTCATCGTAACCAATCCGGCTTTCATTAAAATACGACTAAATTTGTCAATAGTTTCTTGAGACGAACATGTATAATCTGTTTGTGGAAATGGATTAAATGGTATTAGATTAATCTTAGATGGAATATCGCGTAGTAGTTTAACTAATTCACGGGCATGACTAGGTTGGTCGTTAACGCCATCCAACATCACGTATTCGAAAGTAATTTTCCGTCTAGCTTCATCTTGAATATAGCGTTTGCACGATTCTAATAATACGGCAATTGGATATTTTTTATTGATAGGAACCAATTCATCCCGCAATGCGTCATTTGGAGCATGCAATGATACCGCCAGACTCACATCACTTTCTTGTTTTAATCTATCAAGTGCGGGAACAACTCCAGACGTGCTTAAAGTGATACGGCGTTTGGATAAGCCATACGCATTATCATCCATCATTAGTCCCATCGCTTTAACGACATTTTTATAATTTAACAATGGTTCGCCCATTCCCATTAAAACGATATTAGTTATTTTTCGCTCAGTCCGAGGTATGCATGACATTGCATGATTGGCTAACCAAATCTGTCCCATAATTTCAGCCACAGTTAAATTTCGATTAAAACCTTGCTGCGCTGTTGAACAAAAGGTGCAATCGAGCGCGCAACCAACCTGTGAAGAGATGCAAAGAGTGCCACGATTCTTTTCAGGTATATAGACCGTTTCAATGCAATTTCCATTACCAACCTCTAATAGCCATTTAATGGTTCCATCATTTGATTTTTGTTCAGAAGCAATTTTTGGTGTAGAAATTACTGCGATATCGGCTAATTTAGTCTTTAAAGCTTTACTAATATTACTCATTGATGAAAAATCACTAACACCAAATTGATAAATCCATTGCAATAATTGTTGAGCACGAAATTTTTTCTCACCCAAATCGATAAAGAATGTTTCGAGTTCACTCTCAGTATAGTCAAGTAAGTTTACTTTCTGCTTTTTTGTTACATCAACCATTTTAATTTCGCATTGCTAATAGTAGGATTTCGACGCTGTTTGGACAATCAATTCTAAAGACATATAAATACAGCCAGAAAATCCACAACATATTCCATTATATCAAGGAGTTAGTTTGAATACAGGAAAACTTTTTCTAACTAAATTTTGGAGATATCATCACATTATAATGTGTTTCAAAGAAGATTTGTTCAAATTGCAATGATAACATCAATGCAATAATAGACCCAGTAACAGACATTCATATTCTGTTAACTAGTTGATATTAATAAAGATAATTTAAAGACTAGTCTTTTTCACTAATCCACGCTAACTGGATCGCTTCGAGAATTCGTTCACCACAATGCTCCGGATCATCATCAAACTCAGACAACTGTAATACCCACTCTCGTAGATCAGTAAACCGAACCTGGCTTGGATCAACATCAGGATGAGTTTCATCTAGCTCAATTGCGATATCCAATGAATCAATCCACTTTAATGGCATAAAATATTACCCTATTTGTCTTGGATTAATGGTTTTCAGAAACCATATTAATCGTATATTTTGGTATTTCGATGACTAGATCTTCTTTACTGATAATCGTCTGACAACTTAATCGCGAATCTGGTTCTAATCCCCAGGCTTTATCAAGTAAATCATCTTCTAATTCTTCAATTTCATTCAAAGAATCCAAGCCTTCGCGAATATAAACATGACAAGTGGTGCAAGCACACGATTTTTCACAAGCATGTTCAATTTCAATGCCAATTGATAATGCAGCATCACATATTGTAGTTTCAGATTTTGGATCGATTTCAATCACGGCACCATCTGGGCATAATTCTTCATGGGGTAAAAATATTAACTTTGTCATAATAATCCTAAATTCTTTTCAAATTGTTCAGTATTTTATTCAAACTCATCTAATTTGTGGCCAGACAATGCTTTGTTAATATTTTTGTCCATACGTCGGGACGCAAAATCACTTGTGGCTTTATCTAAGACTTCAATCGAGTTCTTAATGTTACGGGTATCACTACCCTGCTTTGCTAATTTTAATTGATTTACCGCATTATTAATAATTAATAATTCATTTTCAGTTAATAATTCTGCGCCATCTTCAGCGACAGCTGCATCTACTGCTTCTATAACACGTGCAGCATCAACTTGTTGTTCTCGCAGCATCCGTTCACTAACGTCTTCTTCTGCATATGTTAGCGAGTCGCGTAGCATTTTTTCAACTTCAGAGTCCATTAAACCATAAGAAGGTTTTACTTCTATGGCACTTTCAACACCCGTAGTTTCCTCTCGAGCTGATACCGACAATAAACCATCTGCATCGACCTGAAATGTAACTCTTATTCGAGCAGCGCCCGCTACCATTGGAGGTATACCGTGTAAGGTAAACTTGCCTAAAGAACGACAATCCGATACTAAATCACGTTCACCTTGCAAAACATGAATCGACATCGCTGTTTGACCATCTTTAAATGTTGTAAAGTCTTGCGCACGCGCTGTCGGAATAGCGCTATTACGTGGAATAACTTTTTCTACCAACTCACCCATAGTCTCTAAGCCTAGCGACAATGGCGTTACATCGAGTAATAGTAAATCATCTTCTGATTTATTGCCAACGAGTACATCAGCTTGGATTGCTGCACCTATCGCAACAACTTTATCAGGATCAATATTGACCAGCGGTTCAATCTGAAAAAATTCTTTAACCTTGTCTCTAACTTTAGGTACACGGGTAGAACCGCCAACCATTATAATTTCATTAATGTCCTCAACATCCAAACCAGCATCCCGCATAGCACGCCGGCACGGTAATAATGTTTTCTTAACCAGAGGATCAATTATTTCATTAAACTGTTCTCGTTTAAGTTCACCTTGCCATTTTAATTGCTCATAATCGAGGTCTATCGTAACAACCTCAGACTCAGTTAACTTTTCTTTAATGTCACAGGCTTTTAATAATAAATAACGTGCCGTAGCTTGATCAAAAGTTTTACTAACACCAGACTCGGTAATTAACCATTCAGCTAATGCATGATCGATGTCATCACCACCTAGTGCAGTGTCACCCGCTGTAGCAAGTACTTCAAAAACGCCTTTATTTAACCTGAGTATTGATACATCAAAAGTACCACCACCCAGATCATAAATAACAATAACACCATCTTCTTTTTTATCTAGCCCGTAAGCCACTGCCGCTGCTGTCGGTTCATTCAATAAACGTAATACATTTAAACCTGCAATTTTTCCAGCATCTTTCGTTGCTTGTCGTTGAGCATCGTCAAAGTAAGCCGGTACGGTAATGACCACACCATTTAAATCATCACCTAACGATTGTTCAGCTCTTAACTTTAAGTTTTTTAAAATTTCAGCGGATACTTCCACAGCAGTAACCTTAGCGCTAGAAGTTTTTATCCTCGGAACTGTACTATCTGTCTCGGTATCAAACCTATAAGGTAAACTACCGCCTAAACTTTTAACTTCACTACTACTTCGGCCAATTAAACGCTTAACTGATGCAATCGTATTAACAGGATCAGAGACCAAATGTTTTTTTGCTTCAATGCCTACAAGAGGCGAATCATCTTTTCGGTATTGAACAACAGAAGGTAATAAATGCACATTATTACTATCGGCTAGTGTCTCAGCTTGTCCACTACGAACGGTAGCCACCAATGAATTGGTTGTACCAAGATCAATACCTACCGCTAATCGATGTTGATGTGGTGCTGTTGCTTCACCAGGTTCATTAATTTGTAATAAGGCCATTGCTTTTAGGATTTCTACTTTAAATTAATTGTATAACTTGGACTAAAGGGAATTAACTAAATCTTCTTCAAGCTCTTCAGCTTCGTGCTGTAACTTTAAAAGAAACTTCATTTCCTGAATTATTTTTTTTGCACTTAATAAATTTTTCTCAGATTGCTCAATCAGTAAGTTAGATAATTTTTCCTGACTTTTTTTAACTCTAGAACGTACATCCACTAACATTTTATCTAAACTTGATAACGCATCTGGACTATCACGCACTTCTGCAAGCGCTTCTCGTAACTCCATTTGCTCCATCAAGAACTCAGGATCCTGGATGGTCTCTCTTTCATCGTCATATTGAATATTATTGATTTCTAAAAGATATTGCGCACGTAGTATCGGTGACTTTAGACAACTGTAGGCCTCGTTGACGAACGTTGCTTTTTGAGCAGAAAGTACTTTTTCTCTATCCGATGCATTTGCAAAACGATCCGGATGAACCGCTTTTTGCAAATCTCGATATATACTGGATAGTTTTGTTAAATCAATTTCATAACTATTCGTAAAACCAAACAGTTCAAAATAGTTTTGAAATGATCCTGAACTCATGACTGTTAAACAGACTATACGTTGAAGCTTTCGCCACAACCACATTCATCTTTGACATTTGGATTATTAAACTTAAACCCTTCGTTCAAACCTTCTTTGCCATAATCAAGTTCAGTTCCATCAACATAAACAAAACTTTTTGGATCAACAAATATAGTAACACCATTAGATTCAAATACTTTATCAGAATCGTCTGCTTCATCAACAAATTCGAGTACATAAGCCATACCAGAGCAGCCTGTTGTTTTGACAGCTAATCTCAAACCTTTACCCTTGCCTCTATTTTGTAAATAATCTTTTACATGTCCAGCTGCAGTTTCAGTTAAAGTAATTGGCATATACGTTGCTCGCTATTGAGTATAAATTTATTTCTTTTCTTTATAATTTGATATTGCAGCTTTAATTGCGTCTTCAGCTAAAACCGAACAATGGATTTTAACAGGAGGCAATTCCAACTCTTCAGCAATTTCAGTATTTTTGATCTGACCTGCTTCTTCTAAAGTTTTACCTTTAACCCATTCGGTTAATAATGAGCTAGATGCTATAGCGGAGCCACAACCATACGTTTTAAATTTAGCATCTTCAATAATACCATCATCACTCACTTTAATTTGTAAACGCATAACGTCACCACAGGCTGGAGCTCCAACCATACCAGTACCAACATTAGCATCATCTTTATCCATGTTGCCTACATTGCGGGGGTTTTCATAATGTTCAATAACTTTTTCACTATATGCCATGATTGTATTCCTCTTTAATCTGTTCCAAAACTAATTTAATAAAATGATACTTATTAAACTTATATAATTCTAATGCGCTGCCCACTCGATTGATTCTAGATCAATCCCATCCTTAAACATTTCCCATAATGGTGATAACTCACGTAATTTAGAAATATTTTTATGAATGAGCTCGCTCGTATAATCAATTTCTTCTTCAGTCGTAAAACGACCAATGGTAAACCGAATTGAACTATGTGCTAATTCATCATTTCGACCTAAAGCACGTAATACATACGAAGGCTCTAAGCTTGCTGAAGTACAAGCAGAACCGGATGAAACAGCCAGTTCTTTTAAGGCCATAATTAATGATTCGCCTTCAACATAATTAAAACTCACGTTTAAATTATGTGGTACTCGGTGTTCTTCATCGCCATTTAAATAAATTTCTTCGATATCTTTAAAGCTATTGTATAAGCGATCACGCAACATACGGATTCGTTCATTTTCTGTCGCCATTTCTTCTTTAGCAATTCGGAAAGCTTCACCCATTCCAACAATTTGATGTGTTGGTAATGTTCCTGAACGCATACCACGTTCATGTCCGCCACCGTGCATTTGAGCTTCTAAACGCACTCGAGGTTTACGTCGTACATATAATGCTCCAATCCCCTTAGGACCGTACACTTTATGCGATGCTAGAGACATTAAATCAACATTTAATTGATCCATATCAATCCCAGTTTTACCCGGACTTTGAGCCGCATCAACATGAAACACAATTTTGCGTTCACGGGTTATCTCGCCAATAGCCTTAATATCTTGAATGACGCCAATTTCATTATTAACGTGCATTATTGATACTAGAATCGTATCCTCACGAATAGCGGCTTTAAATTTTTCTATATCAATTAAACCGTTAGTCTCTGGTGTTAAATACGTTACTTCAAAACCTTCTCGTTCTAATTGACGACAAGGATCTAAAACTGCTTTATGTTCAGTTTTACATGTAATAATGTGTTTGCCTTTCTTTTGATAGAAATGAGCAGCACCTTTAATTGCTAAATTATCAGACTCAGTAGCACCCGAGGTCCAGATTATTTCTTTTGGATTGGCATTAATTAATGCAGCAACATGCGCTCGTGCAGTTTCAACAGCTTGTTCTGCATTCCAACCAAATTCGTGCGAGCGTGAGGCAGGATTACCAAAATTTCCATCTAGGGTAAGATATTCGCACATTAATTTTGCTACACGCGGATCAACTGGGGTTGTTGCTGAGTAATCTAGATAAATCGGTGTCTTCATTTAAAGCTCCAAACTGGCACAAACCTAATATCAATAAACCTAAAATATTAGATAAATGATAAATAATGAGTTACAAACTAATGTTGTAAAATTATAACATGATAAGTGTTATTAAATATTTAAATCACATCCTCGATAACAGCTGATGGTGAAGGCGCTGCTTCTGGACTTTGTACTAAACTAGTGTATTTATCACCTTTTCGATCAACTAAATGCCCTAGACTAATACCACTCAAAAATTGAAAAATTTGTTCGCTTAAATCAGTCCATAAGTCGTGAGTCAAGCATTGGGTATCGCCATAACAATTAGATAAGCCACCACACTTTGTTGCATCGACTTTCTCATCAACTGCAGAAATAACTTCGGCAATGGCTATCTCATGAGCAATACGGCTTAAACGATAGCCGCCACCAGGACCGCGTGTGCTGTCAACCAGCTCTTTTTTACGTAATTTAGAAAATAACTGTTCCAGATAGGACAAAGAAATACCTTGTCGCTGCGAAATATCAGCCAAAGTAATGGGACCGTCGTCGTAGTGCAGTGCAAGATCGAGCATAGCAGTTACAGCATATCGACCTTTAGTTGTTAATCTCATAATTCCACCTACATAAATATGTCATTTACGATTAATCTGATAGAACAATCGTTAATCGTAGAAAGTATCGTAATATAAGTATTTTACGATTTGCTAACATAACAAGCCTGAGTAAATTAGTCAAGTATTGGCAAGTAAAACTTGGCAATGACCAAGCATTTCAGTCAAGTACTTATGAGATGAGCATAGCAAAAACCAAGCATTTTAGTCAAGTATATTCGTATTAAAACGCTACTTATAGAAATTTAATTTTTTAATTACTTTATAGGTTGTCTTTAGTTTTATGAGAGGTATTTTTTTTGAGGGTTCCCTCAGGGTTAATGAGAGGCTTAACCTTGCAATCGATTAACTTAGACAATAATTCTTCGTCAATTTCAGCGCCTAATATTTTAATTGCTTCACACATCGATTTCATCTGATTATCCATTGCTTCAATATGATCTAACATTGAATTAAAAGCATGCGCTACCGGGTCCGGCATATCTTTGGTAGAACCATATGCATCAAAGCCAATTGTTTTAGCAAATTGACTGCGCTTATCGTCTTCCTGCGAACGTTTATGGACCACGCGACCGGGAATACCCACAACTGTCGCGCCTTCAGGTACCTCACTAACCACGACGGCATTTGACCCTATTCGTGCACCAGCACCAATGAGTATTGGGCCTAATACTTTAGCGCCAGCCCCAACGACCACATTGTCAGCTAAAGTGGGATGTCGCTTGCCTTTTTGCCAGCTTGTGCCACCTAATGTGACGCCATGATACAGCGTAACATCATTACCAATTTGGGCTGTTTCACCAATAACAACTCCCATGCCATGGTCGATAAAAAACCGTCGCCCAATTATTGCGCCAGGATGAATCTCGATGCCAGTCAACCAACGTGACGTTGTTGATACCTGTCTTCCGAGCCATTTTAAATTGGCATTCCATAGCCAATGTGCAAATCGGTGAACCGTAATTGCATGAATTCCCGGGTAGTTTGTTAACACTTCAAGAGTTGTTCGCGCCGCGGGGTCACGATCAAATACGCATTGGATATCTTCTTTTAATCTATTAAACATCTTTAACTCATTTAGCTGCTTTTTAGCGGCTATGTCATTTCTTATATTTAGACTGGGCGGCACTAAGAATACCACGTAAAATGTTTAATTCCATTTTATCTACTCCCGAACGATTAAATAATCTGCGAATACGACGCATTAATTGTTTTGGATTATCCGGTTTGAGAAAATCAAGTTCCGTTAATGCCGTTTCAAAATGCGCATACAGGCGTTCCATATCATCATTAGACGCTAGTGGAAACTCGGCAGCCACCTCTTCAACAGGTAATTCTAAATAAGCCTGCATGTGTACTTCATAACATAATACTTGAATTGCAGCAGCAATATTTAAAGAACTGTACTGCTCATTTGCCGGAATATTTACCAGAAAATTACAGCGTTCAAGTTCTTCATTGGTCAAGCCGCTATTTTCTCGACCAAAAACCATTGCAAGTTTATTGGTTTCGGGACGTTTTGCTAACGTCCACATTTTGTCAGCCATTTCACGCGGATTGAGTAGTGGCCAGGGAATCTCCCTTAATCGAGCACTAGCTCCAACCACAAATTCACAGCCGACCAAGGCTTCTTCCAAAGTATCGACTACCACTACGTTATTCAAGATATCAAGCGCACTTGCCGCTCTTGCCCGAGCTTTCACATCTGGAAAGGATCTCGGTGCAACCAGGTATAAGTCCGTTATATTCATATTTTTCATTGCTCGTGCAGCCGCACCAATGTTGCCAGGATGGCTAGTATTGACCATCACTACCCGAAATTTGTTATACATATCCAAAATTTATTACGCCACACAAAATTAAAAAATCCATTTTAACTAAATTATCGAACTAATTTGAAATTAAATTTTAATATTTTCAATTAAGCCAACATAAAATCAAAATCAAGCGTGAATCAAATAATAAAGACTGGTAAAATACAGCAACTCCGGAGTTTAACTCCACGCTCTTTCACATTGAACTTACTCACAAATAGGTCTTTTTTATGCATCCTTTATTAAATATTGCCATCCGTGCTGCGCGTAGCGCAGGAGAAATTATTGTCCGCTCGGTGGATCGAATTGACCAACTCACCATTGTCAATAAAGGCAATAATGATTTTGTGAGTGAAATCGATAGAAAGGCAGAAGCAGAAATAATAGAAACAATACATAAAGCCTATCCCGAGCATGGAATTCTAGCGGAGGAAAGCGGCATAATAAAAGGCAATGAATTTACCTGGATTATTGATCCGCTTGATGGCACCACCAATTTTATTCACGGCTTTCCACAATTTGCAGTATCAATCGCAGTAAAAAATAAAGATCGCATCGAACATGCTGTGGTTTATGATCCAATGCGTGACGAGTTATTTACCGCATCTCGCGGTGACGGCGCACAACTCAATAATAAACGAATTCGAGTTACATCTCGCCTTAGATTAAGTGGAGCCTTGCTCGGCACAGGTTTCCCGTATTCCGATATGAAATATCTTGATCCTTATATGGGAATGTTAAAAAGTTTCATCACAAAAACTGCAGGCATTCGACGTCCTGGCTCAGCGGCATTAGATCTTGCTTATGTTGCAGCAGGCCGTATTGATGGCTTTTGGGAATTAGACTTAAAAAGCTGGGACATTGCTGCAGGAGCATTACTCGTCCAAGAAGCCGGTGGCCTCGTGGGCGATTTAACCGGTGATAATAATTATTTAAATTCAGGACATATCGTCTGTGCTAATCCCAAATTGTTTAAAGCCATGCTTCAAGAAATAAGACCACATTTAACAGAAGAATTAAAGCAATAAATAAACTATTAACTTTTTCATTAAATTAATAATTAATTACCTTATTTTACTCAAGAAAAACCATTGGCGACCGAAGTTTAATCTAAGCAAATAAACTTCGAGTCGTTAATGGCATCCTCTATTACATTTTCTGAATTAACACAAAGCAAAAGTTTAGAGATTAAAATGACAAATATATTATCATTTTATGAAAGCATCGCTACGGCTATCGCACTACAAGCTAACGACTGTAATTTTGACTTTGTTATCATTGAACCAGAAACACAAAAATCGCCACCAACTCCAACCTCAAAAGAGCTAAATTATAACAAAATACAGAATTCTATTAATTTTAGTGACCCACCGCACAGAAGCACAGACATTGTTGATTACTTAATTGAACGCGAACAACGCCAATCGTCCTAAGTAACTGTAAGCTTATGATTTACATAATACTATTTTCAAACAGAATAATTGACCTTCACTCTAATTCATGTAAACTCAAGTAAAGTCTACTGACCTATCAAATTCAACATTTTTGCATTGATTTGCAATTAGAATATGGAGTGAAGATTTAGATGTTAAGAAGTTTATGGATAATCATTGCACCACCTCTATCGGTTTGTCGCTATGGCTGTAATAGCTGCTGCGTTGCGCCTATTAGTGTGTTTTGGCTAGCGGGTCTTATCGCTATCGCCTATGGTTTCATTGGTGGTCCTGCTAATTTACCCTCCATGAGTTTGATAACAGAAACTCTAGGTGTACTGTTGTGGCTTATTTCATCTGTTTGGTCAGGCATAACAATTTACGCCATTAATCATGACAGCAACTCCCCTGAATGCCATGGCAATGCATCCACCGTTTGTAAAATAGTACGTAAACCCCGACCTGACGAATCGAATCCATTAGATGAAGTCGCAAAATTTAATGATGTAAGTTAAACCGATTAACTTACTACCTTAGTACATCGCATCCTAACGCTATTGGCTATAGCCATTTTGCTGTGCCAACTGTTCCCTACTTTACACTTTTAATAACCCAATTCACTGCTCTCCTGCATAAACTATAAGACGTCATTAATTCAGCTTCTGTTCAGTGTTGGTGTTCTATTATCAATATTAGAAACATTCATAATGTCGAAGCTAATACACGCAGGAGTAGATACCATGTCAAACCGTAACAATATGTTAAGATTCATTGTCCTATTGGCAATGTCATCAAGCGTATCAATTGCCTATGCTCAACATGATGACGATGATTACAAAATTAAAAACAATTTTTTCTACGCAACAGCAAAGGTAGTTAACATTGAGCCTATTATAAAAACCGTACAAGTATCAACACCCAAACGTGAATGCTGGGAAGAGCAAATCACAACACCGGTTTACACTCAACGACATAATGATCATGGCAATGTTTTATTTGGAGGTCTTGTCGGTGGTATCGTTGGTAATCAATTTGGACGAGGTGATGGTAAAGTAGCAGCCACTGTTGTTGGTTCAATCATCGGTGCAGCAGTTGGAAATGATATTGCACAAAAAAAGCACGTGGTCACTCGTTCAGAACGAGTTGATGTAGAGCGTCACTGTCGAGTCACACAAACTTCACACTCAGAACAACGAACAGAAGGATTTTGGGTTACTTATCGTTATAAAGGTAAGATGTTTACCACTCGAATGGAGCAAGAACCCAGTAAGCATTTAAAAGTGCGAGTTCAAGTTACCGCAGTTTCAAATTAAAGAATGTAACAATATCTGCCTTCTCGCTACCGTTAGGAGAAGGCTTTTAATCTCTATGGAACTATATTATCTTGATTTTCTTGATCAGCACCTTCTTTAGCTACTTCCATTAGATTCTCTCGTGTAATTCCTAATGCAATAACAGTCGAACCCGCAACGTAAATTGAAGAATAAGTACCAATTACAACACCAACAATCAACGCAGTGGCAAAGGCATGAATTAACTCACCACCAAGGAAGAACATGGCTATTAACACTAACAAGGTTGTTAATGAGGTCATGACGGTTCGAGATAACGTTTGATTTAATGATACATTAAAAATCTCAATTGATGTCCCTTTGCGAATTAGTCTGAAATTTTCACGAATTCGATCAAAGACCACTATCGTATCATTCAAGGAATAGCCGATAACCGCCAGTACGGCAGCAAGTACGGTTAAATCAAAGTTAAGTTGTAATATCGAAAAGAAACCTAAAGTTATAATCACATCGTGAATCAAAGCCGCTACAGCACCAAAAGCAAACTTATATTCAAAACGAATTAACACGTAAAGTAAGATACACACAAGCGCGATAATCATAGCCAGACCACCATCATCGCGTAACTCATCACCCACCTGAGCACCAACACATTCCTGACGACGCATTTTTACAGAGGAATCAGCCGATTTTAAAACATCCAAAACTTTATCACCTAAAGTTTTTGAATCACTAACTGTATCAGTTAACGTTTTCGAATCTGTGCTTTTAGAATCACAACCTTTCACCGTCGCACTTTGGTCAATTGGTATTCGTACAACAACATCCTTAGTCGAACCAAAATGCTGAGCAATAGCACTGCCATAACCACTCTTACTCAGTTCGTCACGTATCACACTTAAATCTGCAGATTCGGTATAACTAACTTCAATTAATGTTCCACCGGTAAAATCCAAGCCAAAATTTAATCCCCGAGTTGTAATGGATACTAATGAGGTAATGATTAAAATAGCTGAAAAAATGACAGCAACTTTTCGCTGTCCCATAAAGTTAAATTCTGTTTGTTTTTTAAATATTTGCATATTTATATTTCCTGTGAAAATCGGCTATTAATTTATTAATAGCCGATTACAATACTAAATTGATAATGATTTAATTCGTTTACCTGCAACAAACAAGTTCACAATTGCACGTGTTCCCATAATTGCGGTAAACATCGAAGTGATAATACCTATCGATAACGTTATAGCAAAGCCCTTTATTGACCCCGTACCAAAAACAAATAACACCACGGCCGCAATCAATGTCGTAATATTCGCATCCGCAATAGTTGTCATTGCTTTAGCATAACCGGCTTTAATACTTGCCTGCGGTGTATTGCCGTTTCGAAGTTCTTCACGTATCCGCTCAAAAATCAAGACATTCGCATCAACCGCCATACCAATGGTTAATACGATACCCGCGATACCCGGCATGGTTAACGTTGCGCCACTAATGGATAATGCAGCTACAATTAACACCAGATTTAATGATAATGCTAACGTTGCTACCAAACCAAAACCACGATACCAAATAATCATAAAGACAATAACCAAGAGCAAACCAATCACAACTGATCGAGTACCTTTAACAATATTATCTTTACCGAGGCTTGGACCGATGGTGCGCTCTTCAACAATACTAATAGGAGCAACCAAGGCACCAGCGCGTAATAATAATGCAAGGTTAGATGCTTCAGCTTGACTGTCTAACCCCGTGATTTGAAAGTTTTTACTAAAGACACCTTGAATCGTTGCGATGTTAATGACTTCTTCAACTTTAAACTTTTTAATAGTAAATTCTGCGTCGGCACAATTTTTCTTTTCTCGAATTGTTTTGTACTCAATGAAAACTACTGCCATTGGTTTTTTCAGGTTTTTCTTGGTGGTATTAGCCATGCGTTTAGCACCTTCACCATCCAAGGTAATATTAACCGATGGACTACCAGAGCTTTGATCATAACCTGCACCAGCATTCGTAATATTAGAACCACGAATAATAATTCGTTTCTTTAATAATACCGGGTTTTTAGTATTACGCTCATAATACAAACGCGTCCCCGTTGGAGCACTACCCGAAATCGCGGCAACGGCATTGGCATTACTTTTATCTGACTGCATGTAAAATTCTAAGGTTGCAGTCGCACTTAAAATTTCTTTAGCACGGGCACTGTCTTGAATTCCCGGTAATTGTACAACAATACGATCAACACCCTGTTGCGTGATAACAGGTTCAGAAACACCCAGTTCATTTACCCGATTACGTAAGGTGGTAATATTTTGAGTCAGGGCATTACGTTTCTTTTCAACCAAAATTTCAGGTTTGATAGTCAATTTTAATTCGGCTGAATCGTTATTACCTTCTCGGATATCAAGATCTTTAAATTCGCTTTCTAATTGAGAAAGTGCCGCATCTCTTGTTGCGATAGAATCAAATATAATGACAATTTTTTCTTTAGTGTTACGAACTGATTGATACCGAATATCTTTTTGACGAAGCTCGGTTCGAAAATAACTACGAATTTCACTGGCATAATTTTTATACGATTGAATAACAACTTCGTCCATTTCCACTTGCATTAAAAAGTGCAAACCACCGCGTAAATCCAAACCAAGGTACATTGGTAAGGCATTAAATGATGACTCTAGCCATTTAGGTGCTGCACTCGTCAAGTTTAACGCCACAGTATAATCATCACCCAATTTACACGCGATAAAATCATTTGCTTTAAGCTGATCTTCAACATTATTAAATCGAGCCAATAATTGTCCATTATTAAGACTAAACTCTTTTACCGGAATATTGGCACCGCTTAACATGCCTTCAACTTGCTGTTGGGTTCCGCTATCAATTTTGGCATTTTTTGAAGCTGATATTTGTAACGCAGGATCAGTACCATAGATATTGGGTAAAGCGTAAAGTGCCCCGATACCGAGAACCAAAACAATAAAAAGATATTTCCACCATGGATACTGATTTATCATACTAAGATATTCCTGTGATATTCCTGTTATCAAATCCGGACAACATGTGCACTCCTTTGCCCGGAATTCAAATTGTTATTATTTAATAATTGCGCACTTAATCTTTTAGTGCTGCTTTTATCGTACCTTTAGGTAACACTGATGCAATTGATGATTTTTGCATGCGTATCACAACATTATCAGCCAATTCAATTGAAGCATATAAATCACTGACTTCTAAAATTTTGCCTAACATACCGCCACTGGTAATGACTTCATCACCTTTACTGATCGACTCAACTAATTTACGGGCATCTTTAGACCGTTTTTGTTGAGGACGAATTAACATAAAATAAAATAATGCAATCATACCGCCCATGAACAACCAAAAATTCAATGGATCCGGTGCGTCCGCTGCTGTTTGACTGGCTTCTGCAATTGCTTCTGAAATAAAGAAATTCATTAATTTAACCCTTTTTATAATTACCTTCGGAAATTCGCGTATTATGCCACAGGAGGCACCATAAGTTCGCGTTTGTGATAAAAATCAGCAATAAAATCCTCTAATTCATGATTCTTAATGGCTTTACGCATATTCGCCATCAAATGCTGATAATAAAACAGATTATGAATGGTGTTTAATCGTGCCCCAAGGATTTCTTTGGTTTTATCCAAATGCCGCAAATACGCTCGACTGTAGTTTTGACAGGTATAACACTGGCATTCATCATCGACCGGTCCGGTAGCATCAGCATGCTGGCTATTACGAATTCGAACAACTCCCTTGCTTGTGAATAAATGACCATTTCGCGCATTTCGGCTCGGCATAACGCAATCAAACATATCCACGCCACGACGAACCCCTTCGACTAGATTTTCAGGAGTACCAACGCCCATCAAATAGCGTGGCTTATTTGTTGGTAAGCTCGGTGCTAACACATCCAGTACACGGTACATATCCTCAACCGGTTCACCAACGGATAAGCCTCCGATGGCATAACCATCAAAACCAATGTCCGTTAAACCCGCTAACGATTCCTGGCGTAAATCTTCAAACATGCCACCCTGAATAATACCAAATAACGCATGAGGACTATCCCCATGTGCTTCTTTACTGCGTTTTGCCCAGCGTAGGGATAACTGCATTGACTGTGCAACTTCCTCTCGCTCTGCCGGAAACGGCGTGCATTCATCAAAAATCATCACTATATCAGAACCAAGTTCACGTTGAACTTGCATCGATTCTTCTGGCCCCATGAATACCGCATTGCCATTGACGGGTGATTTAAAATGCACACCCTGTTCGGTAATCTTACGTAAATCACCTAAACTCCACACTTGGAAGCCGCCCGAATCCGTTAAGAGAGGGCCCGGCCAATTCATAAATTGGTGTAAACTACCGTGCTTTTGAATAATCTCGGTACCGGGTCGCAGCATCAGATGGAACGTATTTCCCAATATAATCTGAGCCCCCATTCCTAACAATTCTTCCGGGGTCATGGCTTTTACCGTGCCATAGGTACCAACCGGCATAAACGCCGGCGTATCCACCACGCCACGCTCAAACTGCAATTGTCCCAAACGGGCATTGTTATCGGTAGTTAATAAATTAAATTCCATAATGTAACATCTTATCGGTTGCTAGCAGTTTGATTAATATAAGACTCAATAAACATTGAATCACCATAACTGAAAAACCGGTATTTTTCTGCAATGGCATGTTGGTAAGCGGCTTTAATATTGTCCGTGCCCGCAAATGCGGACACCAGCATCAAAAGAGTTGATTCAGACAAATGAAAATTGGTGATCAAAGCATCAACCACTTTAAATTCATAACCCGGATAAATAAAAATGTTGGTATCGCCACTAAAAGGCTTTAACTGCCCTGATAGCGCTGCCGTTTCAAGACACCGAACACTGGTTGTGCCTACCGCAATAACTCGGCCGCCTTGGTTTTTAGTCGCGTTAATGATATCGCACGATGCTTGAGTGACTTCAAGCCATTCAGTGTGCATCTTGTGATCGTCTAAGTTATCAACTCGAACAGGTTGATAAGTGCCAGCCCCAACGTGCAAAGTAACATAAGTTGAGTCAACCCCTTGCGATTGTAATGCCGCTAATAATTCAGCCGTGAAATGCAGCCCAGCAGTTGGTGCTGCTACGGCCCCGGGTATATCAGCATAAACGGTTTGATAACGCTGTTCATCTGCCTTGGTATCATTTCGCGCAATGTACGGTGGTAATGGCATATGGCCACTGTTTGAGAGCAAGGCCATGATTGTAATATCACTTTGGACTTTTAAAACAAAAAACTGCCCTTCTCTACCGGTAACTTCCAATTTATATACAGCATCAATAATAACGATAGTACCAATTGAGGCCGATTTGTTAACGCGCATTTGAGCCATAAAACACTGCTCATCAATAACCCGTTCAACGACTATTTCAACTTTACCACCCGTTTCTTTAAAGCCGTATAACCGTGCTGGAATCACCTTGGTATTATTGAGCACCAACAAATCACCCTCGCGTAAAAAATCGGGTAAATCGCTAAAAGTCTTATCACTGAATAACGCTTTAGTGGAATTTGGCTCAGCAGCAACACACAACAAGCGGCTGGCATCACGCTCAGGGCTCGGATATTGCGCGATAAGTTCATCAGGCAGGTCAAATTGAAAATCAGTACGTCGTAACATTGCCAGATTTTAACAGAATTCATTATTGCCGGCATAACCAAGAAAATAATAATTTGATTCTTTTTGAATAATTTTTTGAGGTATCTAGTAAATTTGGCGAGCTTTACCTATAATGCGCATCTTGACTATCAATCATGACAATATGGCGGCGTGGTGAAATTGGTAGACACGCGGGATTCAAAA
>VAOX01006255.1_pt1 | contig 33516 bp, 35 predicted proteins | sample 3393891 | NCBI WGS metagenome assembly VAOX01 (sample SAMN08290429, study PRJNA428436) | hydrothermal vent metagenome | isolation source: Deep-sea hydrothermal vent chimney | place: Indian Ocean: Southwest Indian Ridge | depth 2822 m m
GTGGTTTTGCTGATGACCGCCATCATTGTGTAATAAATAATGATCTACACAAAAATATGATGTACAAACCCTGCTCGTCACAGGCAATACTGGTTCGTGTCCGCCATTTACTGGATTAGACCCTGTCCGATTGTACAGAAAAAACGTACATTCGGGCGCTCCGCCAGCGTAACAGTTGACCGCTATAATTTTCGTTGTCACCATTAATCTGGCTATAAAATATTCCGCCCGTCTGTCCTGAAGTCATAGGAATAATAGTAAAACGATGGTATGGTATTGTCCTCATTCTGGTTGGATAACGCGATGACATGCTAATTAATTTCAGGCTGATTTTGGACACAGATAATACAACCGTGGCAGCCAGGTTGTATTTTTTTCTACTTTCTCTGGTTTTTATTTCCGCCCTGAGCGCCTGTAGTGGAGCCATAAAAACGGCCCAGCCCGCTGCCACTTTCCACATTAACTCTATTCAAAACAAGACATCCGCCGGGCTCTACATTTACCGTCCACCAACGATGGCCAACCGTTTTTACTCTGTTCAGATAGCAATTGACCATTCCGCCCCTTTTCAACTGGATACTGGACAGCGGCATTACCTGCAACTACCCACCGGAACCCATCAGATCCATCTGACTAACGCCGATAACTTTACGGGAAAACACCAAATCCACCTTACTATGACGCCGGGAAAAACTTTCTTTGTCCGTATTGGCACATCACTTAACATGGCACCCGGTAATACCTACCAGCCTTATAAAAGAAGTTTTAGCCTGCAGCCTGTTAGTAAAAAAACAGCGGTTGAACAGATCAACCAGTGCTGTTTCAGTAAAAAAAGCCAGAAAAAGCTGGCACAGGAGAAAGAACAGCAGGAACAGCCCTCACCAAAAACAGATGTTGGTTTTTCCATAGAAAAAACCAACGATCCTTTTTCGCAGAATAAGAACCGATGATAATTACTCGTAACAGCAGAAAACAGCAGAAAGCAATTCCATGTTAACCGGCATACTTATTATCTGGCTGGTAACAATGGTCGGGCTTGGCCTGACAACATTAATTGTTCCGGGTATTACTATAAAATCCACCCCGACCCTACTGCTTGCAGCCATTGTTCTGGGGCTAATCAATGCCTTTATCCGGCCCATACTGTGGCTACTTACCGCGCCACTTTCCGTACTGACCTTCGGCCTGTTTGCGCTGGTTATCAACGCCCTGATGATTATGCTGGCAGCGGCGATTGTTCCTGATTTTGAAGTACGCGGGTTCGGCAGTGCCTTATTCGGTGCCATTGTTATGGCCCTGATTGGTATTTGTGGCTTTATATTGCTTGAATTCCTTACCGGAGCCAGTATAAGCTGGTACAGCTTCCAGCAACAGACACAATTTTATTAGCCCGCTTTATTGGCCCGCGAAGAACCGGCCACACCCCATTTATCTGCCTCCCGCGCTGGCAGGAACAGGAAGCGGAGTGTTTCTACTCCTTATTATTCATCTTTCTGATAAACATGGTAAATAAAAAAACCATCATCAGTAACATAAAACTAATAATGCCAATGGTTAAAATACCCGTCCAGTCAGAAAACAAGTCAGCAAATACTTTCATAATTATCCCCATTTAGATCTCTTCTAGTATAGAATTTTACAAAGATCGTGCCTGATCTCCTTGATACAGATCAAATAACATCTGCCCAACATAAAAAAACAGACTAAATATTCAGAGCCCTGTTTATGCCAGCAAAAACCACCCCTTTACATTCACGTCTACGTCGCGTTATACGCGAACTGTTCAATTCAGCCCTGTCGTTTTTCTTTAACCGCAAACCGACAACCGATACCATTGATCCAGCAACCGTGCAACGAATACTAATTATCCGCACCAATTATCGAATTGGCAACCTTATTTTTTTAACTCCTTTTATCAATGCGCTCGGGCAGATTATGCCACAGACCGAAGTTGACCTGCTGGTGGGCCTGAAATCGGCCAACATCCTGTTCGAGCCTATGCCAAACATACGCAAGGTCTTTGATATTCCCCGTAAATTGCTGCTACACCCGCTTGATCTAATCAAATTTATTTACCTGATACGAAGCCAGAATTACGATGTAATCATTAATATCGCTGCGGCTTCCTCAAGCTCACAAATTGCTACGGTGTTATCAAAAGGTCACTATAAAGCCAGCTTTTTTTCAGCAAAGAGCTGGTCGCCGCTAACGCATGTTGTCGCACAGGAAGGGAAATATAACCACTCAGCTTTGCAGGTACTTGAAATGCTTAAGTTATTTGGCCTGTCCGATAAAAAAGTCGCAAAGGTTCTTGACCTTAAATTAGATTCTGATGAAATTTCTGCCGGTGACCATGCGCTAAACCAACTCCTTAATCAGCACCATATTGACCGAAGTGACCACCATATCATCGGCGTTTTCAGAAATGCCCGCTTTGAAAAACGCATTAGTGATGAATGGTGGCAACAGTGGTCGGAAAATATTCAGGAAAAAGACCCCTCGGTTATTATCGTTGATATTCTATCACCGGATATTCCTGAAAAACTGAACCAGAGCGTATTATCTTATAGCAATAAAAATCTGCGTAGGCTGGGCGCTGTAATGGCGGCACTGGATGGTTTTGTCTGCGCCGATACCGGCCCGATGCATCTGGCCTTTGCCTGCGGTGCCACCACCACCGCCCTGTTCAACCATACTGATATGGAAACCTATGGGGCACTGGGCGAGAAGAATACCGCCATTGATATTAATGGCCTAAGCGTTGATGAAGTGGTAGAAAAACAGATGGCTTTTTTGGGAACCTCTGCTGATAACGGAAAGTCGCACGGCCCAACACCTCCTGCTGCTACCGACTGAACGTGATCTATTCAGCCATTAACTGCCGAATAATTTTTATTACCTGCGGGTCATCAAGCTGACGCCCGCCGATAGCACGATAGCGTATTCGCCCTTTCTTATCAATCAGGTAGGTGGTGGGTAACCCCCGCACATCATACTGGTTAGCCACCCGGCTTTTGCTGTCAAACAATATGGTAAAGGTCGGCTCCAGCGCCAGTTGCGCGGTAAAAGTAAAAACCTGATCCTCATCTTCCATCTGGTTCAATGCCAGCACAGCAAATTTATCCCCTTTGAGTTTTCGGTATAACTGTTCCATTGAAGGCATTTCACGCACGCAGGGAGGACACCAGGTTGCCCAGAAATTAATTAAAATTACCTTGCCACGAAAATCGGACAGATGAATCTTCTGTCCATCAATATTCGGCAGGGTAAATTCTGGCGCCATAACCGGTTTCTTTAGTGCTGTGAGCGTATGGCTTAATCCTGGCTGCCGCCATGCCGCGTGCGCCTGCAAACTGCAAAGTAATAAACCAAGCAACCAGATTGTCGTTATCTTACTTATCTTCATTGATTATTACCCATATCAAAGTTCTCCGGCGCACATTGCATATTTTGAACTACCCCGGAAAACTTTTTATTCCCCAGCTTCCAGTTATAGAGCAGATCAAATTTTGTGTTTCGTGGCAACCGAATGGTGGTAAACCCCTGCTGCCAGTCCCCCACATCAAATTCACCAATATCGGGTAACAGTGTCCATGAAAACACAATTCCTTTTTTCTTCCATTCCTTCAGCCACTGTGTTTTGGTTTTTACCGGATAGGTTTTTCCATCTTTTGTCCGGTAATGCCAGTTGGCCACACGGTAACTCAAATGTTGTTGTGATGTATTTTTTAAAATAGAACCGAATACACAATAGGAAGAAATATTTTTAACTTCGCTGGGTGGAAAATGATGTTTGGCATAAACAGCCCGGACAAAATCAGGGATGAGCTGAATAAATTCCACCCGAAAACCATCGTTCTCAACCACCCAGGTTAGTAGTCCGGTTGTGCTATTTTTATGCACCATAACATTCCCGGCATAACTATTGGCTGTAGCAGTGGTAGTTATCAGCCCCCAGATAAATAGTAATGTAATTTTTTTCATCCTCTGCATCTGTAGTTTAGACCCATGAGCGGTAGTTATATTCCCGATTAAACCGTCATTATTTTTAAAACAGGCTGACTAATTCCGGGGTTATTGTGAAACCCGGAGACCAGTAAAACTTTATTCCCTGCCCTGGTCAGATGGCATTGACGGCAAATTTTACTTACCAGTTTCTGCCAGTCTCTTGCCTCAACTTCATTGATCAGCAGCGGAACCACCCCCCAGTGAATAGCCAGTTTTCTACAGACAACCAAATTTGCCGACAATCCAAACAGAGGCGCAGACGGTCTGACGGAAGACAGTATATTTGCAGTAACACCACTGTTTGTAGGCACCAACAGTCCTTTAAGATCCAGTTCCTGCACCAGCGAACGCGCAGCATGCGCTACTGCTTTTCTTGTTGAAGGGACTCGTTCCTTACCTGTCTGTTCGAGAAGATCTTCACTATTATCAGTAACAAACTTATGCATCACCCATTGATGGTGTTCAATTTCCCTTAATACTGCATCCATTGTTTTCACCGTTCTATATGGATATTTTCCTACGGCTGTTTCGGCTGACAGCATTACTGCATCCGCACTTGATAAGGCCGCATTAGCAACATCGCCGACTTCAGCGCGGGTTGGTCTGGCGTTTTCGACCATTGATTCCATCATTTGCGTGGCAACAATAACCGGGCGATGCCAGAATCGGGCTTTATTAATTACGGTACGCTGGATTAATGGAACCTGTTCGGCGGGTAATTCAATCCCCAGATCCCCGCGAGCAATCATAATGCCATACGACAGCTGCATAATTTCATCAATATTTTTAATTGCTTCCGGTTTTTCTATTTTTGAAATAACAGGGATCTCCTGTCCGGTTTTTTTCATAAAATTTTTCAGCTTTCTTATGTCTTTTCCTTCGCGAACAAAACTCAGCGCGACAAAATCAGCAGCCAGTTTTATTGCCAGCCGAACATCCTCTTTATCTTTCGTGGTAAAACTGGTGACCGACACAACTGAATCAGGCAGATTCATCCCTTTATGGTCTTTTAATAGACCACCATAAATAACTTTACAGACAATATCTTTACCGCTAACTTTTTCTACCTTTAGTTCAATATTGCCATCATCCAGCAAAATACGTTCACCGGGGTTAACATCTTTATATAAATTCTTATATTGAGATGTAATAACATCGCTATCTGCTCGCCCGCCACAACGGATAATGACAGATGTATTCTGTTTCAGGGTGATACCGCCCCCGACAAATTGCCCGACACGTATTTTTGGCCCGCACAGATCAATCAGTATCGCCACATGGGCTTTCATTTTGCCGGCGATTGCTCTAATGCGCAAAAACACCCGCCGATGTGAATCAGGGTCGCCATGTGACATGTTCAGACGAAAGACATTCACCCCGGCCTGGATTAATTTAGCTATCATTTTTTCTGAATTCGATGACGGGCCGAGTGTGGCTATAATTTTTGTTCTACGCCATTGCAGCATTGGGTTTTTTCTGCTTTTATTTATCATCACGGCTACTCCTTGTCTCCACTATTCATTTATAGAATCACAAAAGCTATGGTTTTAAAATATCATTGTACACAATAGAATTTTTCTATGACCTATTGACTAAGCAGGAAATTGGGGTACTAATATAGACTCGTTCCATAGTTACCTGATTATGACCCCTCAGGGTCAGGAGTAGCCAGCATGGTGAACAGTAACCCGGCAAGCAACATACCCCCACAACACGCACCTCTATCTGTTGAAGCATGGCTTGCCTCGGCCTTGCCACCCGTAAACCGGTTACATAGCGCCAGAGCCTTACTCCGCGCCCATGATAGCTTATATCTTACCTCAGTCTACCGGCCAGAAGTATCTACCATTTATACAAAAGCCAGCTTTTTATCCTCATTCTCTTTCACCCGCATATGGAAAAAGCAGGTGTCGGCCCGGTCATACCTGACTGGAATGTTATGGGCCAGCAGTCCCTTAAGGAGATACAATAACCCCTTCACGGGGTCACCACATAGCAAACTTTGTTTATTAATGAGAGGAGTAACCAAAGATGAATACTAAAACCAGGACATTTCCTAACGCCCCATCGAACTGGGACATTGATGATACAAAAATCATTGCGATAGAAATGGGTATTACCCTGACAGACCAGCATCTGGAGCTGATTCGTGCGTTACAGGAATATTACACAAAAGCAGAATCCCCGCATTTACGCCAGATCAAAGATGCGCTGGATGAAAAATTTCACCACTGTGGTGGCATGAAATACCTTTATCAAATCCTGCCCGGCGGCCCGGTGGCGCAGGGCTGTAGATTGTCGGGCCTGAACGTTCCTGCGGGAGCCATTGATAAATCATTTGGTAGTGCCGCCTAACTACCCGCAGCGAACTGACGGGTTATTAATCAGGTAAGCGCGAATTAACCCGAAAGAGATTAAACCCGTAGTATAAAACCGAACAGGCGGGATCATTCATGCAGGAAGATTCTTTCGTGAATGATCCTGCCTGCACGGATAGATTGATTATCATCGTTCACTTGCCCTGGGAGCCTGGCCGTTTCTGTTTCCAGGATCTTGCCGGTAGAACTGTACTAACTGCTGATAAACATGATTACAGTGCTGTTTCAGGATATCTGGTGCGGTAAAAAAATATTCCGTTAAAACGGCAAAATATTCGGCCGGATTAGTTGCTGCATAATCATTAATATAGCCATGTGTATTATGTTTCACCTGCTTCACAAGATGGGCATAGGCCTGGCTCAATACCTCCGTCCATCGCTCGCGACTCATGTCTGCATGCAGCGGCGGCATCCCATTTGTACTGCCGGAACGGGCGTCCAGTTTATGTGCAAATTCATGCAGTACAAGCTGATGACCGGCGTGGAGTTGAAGGCTATCACGCAGAACATCCTGCCAGGAGAGAATAACCTGCCCACGCGACCAGGCTTCACCACTAAGCAACTGCTCCTGTCGGCTTACCACACCCGCTGCATCGCTCACCTCACGTTCCACATAAAAGGCGGCCGGATAAATAACGACTTCAACCCAGCCGTCAAAATAGGAAAAATCAAGTTGTAGAATTAACAAACAGGCCTGTGCAGCAATAATCAGCGCCATTTCATCATCAATGCTCAGACCCTCGACACCGGTAAAACTTTTCTGCTTGATAAATCTTGCTGAGAGATAACGTAACTGCTGTCGTTCTTCGTCCGTCAAGTTATGTAATAGTACTGTTTTTTTTACTACCTTCTGCCATAAATCATCCGCTACCCGACAACGTTGCTGATTTCTATTCGATATATAATCTTTAATTTTACCCAGTATATTCATACTCTATTTTCAGCCACGATACCGGTCGCCAGGAGTGTTGGATGACAGGATAACACGGATAAGTAAGGTTAAAAATATGGCGCTGATGGGCAAGTTATTAATACCTTTTGAAGAAACAATAGCAGCAGGAGGTAATAATGATGTCTTCAAACCGTATCGAGATGTTTCGTTCCAAAATAGCTGCCTATACATGGCGTTACCCGGACATTCCTATTAATATTATTGATCGTGAGTACCAGATGCTTGGTCATCATCGTATCAACCACGCGGAGCAGCTTAACCAGGCTATTATTAATATTGTTACCTGCGCGATAGAATACAAAATTATTGATTTTGATGATTTAACACGGGCAGGGTATCGCGCAATTATGCATGCTTACAGCAGAAAAAATCCGCCCGGTTCCAGCTGGAGTCATTAAACAACCCGCAGCAACAGGTAGGCGCGAATGCATTCGTACGCTACGCGCAAACATTGGCGACATTATGCGAATATTCGCGCCTACCGATGAATCCAGTCAGCACCCAGCGTTCCGTTAAGACGCTCCAGATAGCTTTTGCTGCTTATCCACTCAAACATCTGCTCGGCATTTTCAATTCGTCCCTGTAGATCGGCCCATAACTCTGTTTCAGACTCGGAGGTTTCTTCCATTTTCTGTTCAATATAATTAATATTCATTTTCCACAGTGTGGCATCGCGCTCCTGCTTGAGTTTAAGGCGTTCCCTGTACCAGTCACTAGACATTAAATAGCTCCGGGTAAACATGGCTCGAATGGATGCGTCCTCAATAGTTTTATCTTCAAAGCTACCGTTTGCCATAATATACAGCAGTGCCTGTAGGGGCGGGCAGGCATCAGCAATAGAGCCGTCATCAATATAGGCCTGTGCAACACGTTGCTGCGCTTCACAAATATTGTTGATACCATCTACATAGGCATCCATCCCCTGCATTTCCGGACGTAACATTTCTTCATCAAAAACAATGGTCGGGCTGTCAAATACCTTACCGAAAAAAGCATGGACAAATTTTTCAGTAATGCGATAACCAAGACGGCTGGCCTGTACTCTTTTACCCTGATAGTCAAAGTCATCGAGTTTTTCCAGATGGCCGTTGTTAATCAGGAAAGCCGGCTCACGATGGGCTACCGGTAAACGACACCATATTTCCGGAATCAACATACTGATATCGTGGTCAATCCGCCGCTGCGAACCGATATAGCCCGCCGCAGAGGAAAATCCGGCATAACCACATAAAACAAATGAAACCAGTGCGTTATTTAAATCAGCCGTCGTTGATAACGCATTAAACGGGCCTTTGGTTAATGCCCCTTCAGAACCGGCACCAGTTGTTGAGGGAGATTTACCGGTCAGGCTGCAAATTAAATCCATAAATAATTCTGGCAGTTCCTGATAATGAATGGGGTTATATACTGCCAGCGGGCGAATACCGGCACCCCGATCCTCGGGATTATTACGTCTGCCCTGTAATACTGCATTGACAGGGAAGTAAAGTGGATCATCTAAGGACAAACCTCGCGCAAGACGAGTGCCTACCTGAGCAAGATACATGTTTTTCGGGTTAGCCAGATCCGGCCGCTTTTGCAAATAGCGCACATTCTGGCTCGGTTTACCGTCAACAATACGTGGATGCGCAGAGGAAACAAAATATTCATCCTCTGCACTGTCTGCTACGCGACGAATCAGGTTCCGCATGGGTTTGGAATAATCCTGAAAATGAATCGCATCTTCTATTATTTCCTGCGCCTGTTTTCGTGTCAGGGGTTCAAAGTTGGAAATAAAATTCTCATCTTCAGCAAGATCTGCTTCGGTTTGTGAATCCCGCCCCCGGTTAATCGCATCATCCGGTCGCTGGAACAGGCGGTTTTCACAGTTTCTGACTATTTTCACACTTGGATTATTATAATGCGAACTCAGTTTACCTTCCGCATAATGATCGGGAATAACTGTGGATGCGGTAATATCATCTTCCGTCTGTACTTTTGTTGCCGCCACAAAATCCTGACGCAACTTGTAAATCCGCCAGGTACCATTATCACGGGTACCGACACGCAGATAACTGGTTACCAGCTTGCGGCCATCAAATTTCAGTTCGTGGCCGGGGTGACCATTAACCTCATCAACAGAAAAATGTCTGCGCCAGTTTCGACCCCAGGAGGGTTTATAGAAGCGTTTAATCAGATACACTAGCGCAAAAACATACTGCGGAATACTTTCCAGCCACTGATTATATTCATCCGTATAGGTTTCTGCAGAAGGGGTCAATAAACGAATGACCGAACCCAGACTGCGGTCACTACCAAGTATACCGCGATTATCATTTTTTCTAACATCACGCCGACGCTTTGAAAAATCATAATTAATAATTGCCGCAACCTGATTAAAATCACCCTCAAAATCACCAACATAAATAGGGCCTGAAATCATGGAATCCTGAATAGATTTGGAAATCTCTGATTTCCCTCCGCCCGATACCGTACTGGGTTTGTGGCAATGCGTACCTTCACCAATAGTTCCTATCAACCGCCAGCTGGGCGCCTGAGGGTGCTTTTCCATATGTACCTTAAAACCACTTGGGTAAATATAAGTGTGTTTTTCCAGCAGCTTGATTCGCCGCCTTTTGCCTTCTCGCATCCAGCTAACACTTAACTGCTGCATATCCATATGGGCATCTTCTGGAATATAAATAATGTCCGGGTAGTGGCGATCAATGGCGTAGCCTTTTTCCTCTATATCAATACCATCTGCAAGTTGTCGACATACCCGCTCAAAAGTATGGTCACTCATTTCATCTTCAACTTTCGGCAGGTAATAGTTCCCCAGATTAAACCGCGGAAAAGCAATGGCACCACCGGCATGTTCTTCTTCGGCACCACCGAACAGGTTGGAGGAATAACTGATCTGTGATTTAATTTCTTTTTTACTGTAACCAAAATAATTATCGGCAATAATGGTGACAATTACCCCGCTCATATCGCGACAGACAACTTTAAATGCCTGCCCCTCATTGTATAGCTCATCATCCTGAGACCAGCACATGCCCTCTTTGCGCTGACGTTCGCTGGCATTATCAATATGTGGCAGGCCAAGCGCCTGTTTTGTCAGTCGAGTAAGGTGAGGTGCAAGGATGATACAGCCACTATGGCCGGTCCAGTGATCAATATCCAGGGCGGCATTATTTTCACTCAGGAAGGGGTCTCCACCATTACCAAAAATGGACTCTACAAAATCCAGGTTGGAAACCAGTCCGCCCGGAGCAAACATTCGTACTTCAAGACTTTTCTCCGGTAACACCTCTTCAATCTCCGGTCGCACAACAGGGCGCATAAGCAGGGAAACCCACATGTCAACCGGGCTTTCCAGTTCACTGGTTATCGGTAGACTTAATAACTCAGCCGGCGGATCCAGCGCAACCTGTAATAGATTGGCATACACATCGACCGGGACTGCTTTTTTATCCGCAGGTATCGGCAAACCACCCTCGACAATATGAAAGACGCCTGCTGTGGTGCGTCGGTCATTCTTTGGATTGTGCAAGACACCCTGAATTAACCGGTAGGACTCGACCAGATCAGATTTGTAGTAGTTGCCTTCATAGGGCAGCGACAACTCACGAGCTAACCCCGGTTCATTAAGGCTGAATGTTTCCCCAGGCAGCTTAATGGAAAGCTCAATGCCATTTTTTTTAAAATAGTAATTAAGAAAGTTCTGAATGCGCTGGTCGGCAGGGGATCGATATTCAACCAGCAACTGTCGCTGTGCAGAATAATTTTTTAACAGGCTATCGGCGACTGCCAGGTAACCCCGGTCATTACTTAACTGACACTTATAGCCCAGCGATGCTAATTGTAAGCAGATATTCTGTAACACAATCTGTCGTTTATCAATAGAACGCCTTTCCGGGAGCATATATCTCGTTGATGAATTCATTACCGTAGCCAATATCTTCGCCTCTTTTCAGGACAGATGTACCATCTGGTACTAATTTTAATGAGCTACGCATAAATTATCCAATTATACCGATTTTTAATTAAATACTTGATATTATCAATAAGTACCTATAATTCAATTAGTTATTAATGATTTTCCCTCTTTTTGCACTGTGTTGGTGCAAAAATAAACCCCTTTATTTACTACTTTTTACAAATTAGCGGTTTATACATCAGGATTATTCACGTTGAATACAGAAAAAACCGCTGAATAAATGTCAGTAAGTTCCCGGTAAATGCTTATTGTACCGATATAAATTTATTCTCCCGTTAAAGTTCATCATCAACACTGGCCTTTTTTTTACCTTCCGTCCAGCCCTGAAGCCTGTCGATCTCGGACTGTTGTTTTGCTATGCGCTGCATGACTTCTTCATACTTTTTGCGCTCCAGTTTCTTCCTGGTCGCTTCTGCTTCTACCTTGCTTACCACCTTAGCCTTCTTTTTTATCGGTTCGGCTATTTTTATCACCGGTTTACTTTTTGTTATTACCACCTGTTTTTGTTTTTTGGTGGCCTTATTTGCCTTTATTTCTGCCTGTAGCTTCTCCATTTCGCTATCAGCCGCCATCACGCCATCTGAACTAAGACGATACATTAATTTTAATGATTTATTCAGATCTTTTTTTACGCCAATGCCTTCATGATATAACTGGGCAAGTAAAAACATTTCCTCCATTTTACCAGCAAAAGCTGCTTTTTTTACCTTATCAACCCACTTTCCATCTCTTGCCTTGTCGTATCCTTTTAGCTTTGCTCTCAGGTAGGCCAGTCGATAACTTGCAGAAAGATTGCCCTGCTTTGCAGAAGCCGTATACCATTTTTTCGCTTTTAGCCAATTTACTTTAACCCCCTGACCGGTTTCATACATAAACGCCAGTCTGTACTGTGCCTGTGAATTACCTCTTATCGCCAGTTTCTGCTGAAAAATGAACAGATTATGGGATTGATCGATAAGGTCGGCAGCGACTGAATACTGGGAGGCGCATAATAAAATAAAAAATATGACCGGCGACAGCGTTACCGTCCATGAACGAAAAATGCCCATAATAATACCTCATTAAAATAAACCGTAATTATTTTGTGCATTTATTACTATCTAACATAGCAGGATATAAGATAAATGACAGGATACTAGGTTTTCTGCCTGCCCGGTCGTCGCCAGCCGTAAATAGTTTTCTGCTCACTACGGCTCAGTGTCAGCGCATTATCTTCAGTATCGCGGGTAATGGTTGAACCTGCACCGATAGTAGCATTTTTACCCACTTTCACTGGTGCAACAAGCTGGGTATCCGAACCGATAAAGGCACCATCTCCAATAACCGTTTTAAACTTGTTGACACCATCATAGTTACAGGTAATGGTTCCGGCACCAATATTGACATTATTGCCAATTTCACTATCGCCCAGATAGCTTAAATGGCTGGCTTTACTATTTGTTCCCAGCCGGGTTTTTTTCATTTCAACAAAATTCCCTACGCGACTGTTTGCTTTCAGCCTGGTGCCCGGACGCAGCCGTGAAAACGGCCCCGCCTCGACCTTTTCTTCAATGATAGTATCTTCTATTAGAGTATAGGGTTTAATAATACTGTTATCAGCAATGGTGGTATTTTTAATCACACAACCGGCGCCGATAGAAACATGACCGCCAATCGTAACGCTCCCTTCAAAAATACAGTTAATATCAATATATGTATCATTGCCGACACTTATTGTGCCGCGTATATCAATTCGACAGGGGTCTGCCAGTGTTACGCCATCGGCCATAATCCTGTTTGCCTGCTCACGCTGGTAGATACGTTCCAGTTCGGCTAACTGTACCCGGTCATTTACCCCTTCCACTTCATAACTGTGCGCAGGTTGCGACGTAATAATGCTATTACCCTCTTTAACCGCCAGAGCAATAATATCGGTTAAATAGAATTCGCTCTGTGCATTATCATTACCAATTTTTTTCAGGCACTGGTTCAGATAACCGGCACGAATAGCCAGAATGCCGGTATTTACCTCATTAATCTGACGTTGTGCATCGGTTGCATCCTTCTGTTCAACGATAGCTGTTACCTTACCCTGCTCACGTATGATACGACCATATCCTGCTGGATTTTCCAACTTAACCGTTAATAGCGCGATATCATTAGTCGCTGCATTAATAGTACCCACCAGTTGCTTTAGTGTTGTGGTTTTAATCAGCGGAACATCACCGTACAGAATCAGCACAATATGGTCATCGGCTATAGCCGGGCTTGCCTGTTGTACCGCATGTGCCGTGCCAAGCTGTTTATTCTGCTGTACCCACTGTACGCCAAAATGCTGGCATTGCTGACGAAGTTGCTTGCCGCCATGACCATAAACAATATGAATAGCCTCACTACCAAGTTCATTGCTACGGTTATAAACATGCTCAACCATTGGTATACCACCCAGTTTATGTAAAACCTTGGGCAAAGCTGAATACATGCGTGTTCCGGCACCGGCTGCAAGTATAATGACTGATAACTTCATAATGATTATTTTCTGGATGTTTTTTATATTTGATCAATGTTAAAAGGCCGGAATCTTTCGAATCCGGCCTTTTAATTCTAGTCTATTCGCTATAAATTACTTCATTGCTTTTATTTTTTTTTGCGTAGATTTTTCAACGTTTTAATTTGAGCCACTGCCTCCAGTAACTCTGCTTTTGCTCTCGCATAATCCATCTCTGAAGCCTTTCCTTTCATCGTTGCTTCTGCCCTGTCTTTTGCCTGTAGCGCAGCGGCTTCATCAATATCACATGCCCGCATTGCCGTATCAGAAAGAATGGTCACAATATGTGGCTGAATTTCAAGAATACCACCACTGACAAAAAAGTCCTGCTCCTCTCCCTGTTGAGAAATAACACGCACCACACCGGGTTTTAACGTGGAGAGCATCGGGGCATGGCGTGGCATCACGCCAACTTCTCCCATGATCGCGGGTGCAAAAATCTGTGTCACAGTACCGGAATAAATCTCCTTTTCTGCACTTACAATATTTACATGCATGGTCATTGCCATTGGCGGATACCTGTTGCTAGTGTTACTTCAGTTAACATAAAAAATCACCATCACTCTCTACAGATTTTTCGCCTTTTCAACCGCCTCTTCAATACCACCAACCATATAGAATGCCTGCTCAGGAAGGTCATCATAGTCTCCAGCAAGTATGGCTTTAAACGCAGCAAGGCTGTCTTTTAGTGTGACATACTTGCCCGGCGATCCGGTAAAGACTTCTGCAACAAAAAATGGCTGTGAGAGAAAACGCTGAATTTTACGTGCACGTGCCACCACCTGTTTATCTTCATCGGATAATTCATCCATGCCTAAAATAGCGATAATATCCTTGAGTTCTTTATAACGCTGCAAGGTTCCCTGTACTTCACGTGCAATTTCGTAGTGCTCGCTACCAATCACGTGAGGGTCAAGAATACGTGAGGTTGAGTCCAGTGGATCCACCGCCGGATAGATACCTAACTCAGCAACCTGTCGTGACAATACCAGCGTTGCGTCCAGGTGGGCAAACGTGGTTGCAGGGGAGGGGTCGGTCAGGTCATCAGCCGGTACATACACGGCCTGGAAGGAGGTAATCGATCCGGTTTTGGTTGAAGTGATACGTTCCTGCAACACCCCCATTTCCTCTGCCAGTGTCGGTTGATAACCCACTGCAGAAGGCATCCGACCGAGCAGGGCGGAAACCTCGGTTCCAGCCAGAGTATAGCGATAGATATTATCCACAAACATTAATACATCACGCCCTTCGTCACGAAAGTTTTCAGCAATGGTTAGGCCGGTTAACGCCACGCGAAGCCGATTGCCCGGCGGTTCGTTCATTTGTCCGTAAACCAGAGCCACTTTGTCGAGCACACCGCCTTCCTGCATTTCGTAGTAGAAGTCATTGCCTTCACGAGTACGCTCACCAACCCCTGCAAAAACCGAGAAACCTGAGTGTTCAACCGCAATATTACGAATCAGCTCCATCAGGGTAACTGTTTTACCCACACCCGCACCGCCAAACAAACCAATCTTACCGCCTTTGGCAATCGGCATCACCAGATCAATTACCTTGATCCCTGTTTCCAGAATTTCTGTCGCTGGCGACAACTCTTCAAAAGCCGGTGGGTCACGATGAATCGGCGCGGTTTTTTTATGGCCAATATCTCCCTGGTTATCAATCGGGTCACCCAGAACGTTCATAATACGGCCTAATGTTTCCTGCCCGACAGGCACACAAATGGCATCACCCGTATCTTTAACTTCCATCCCACGACGTAAGCCTTCAGTGGCACCCATTGCGATCGCACGCACAACTCCATCACCCAGTTGCGCCTGTACCTCCATGGTTAAACCTGTTTCATCAAGTTTCAGGGCATTATAAATTTTAGGAATGGAGTCCCGTGGAAATTCAACGTCTATAACGGCGCCGATGATTTCAACAATATTTCCGGTGCTCATGATAAAATCCTCGTTAATACGTAACTATATAAAATGTGTTTATCTGTTCTGGTTGATATTATTAAACTATCAAACCGCAATTATTAAACGGCTGCCGCACCGGAAACGATCTCAGAAATTTCCTGGGTAATAGCTGACTGCCGCGCTTTGTTATAAACCGTCTGTAATTCTTTAATCATGTCGGTTGCATTGTCGGTTGCACTCTTCATCGCAATCATGCGCGCCGACATTTCACTGGCAATATTTTCTACTACACCTTGATACACCTGCGATTCAATAAAACGCATCATCAATGCATCAACAATTGGTTTTGTATCCGGTTCGTACATATAATCCCAGTGATGATCAAGTTCTTTATCGAAATGACCGCATGCCGGGATAAGCTGTAATATTCTGGGGGTCTGCGTCATGGTGTTGATAAATTCATTACTGACCAGAAACAAACGATCAATCCTGCCTTCATCGTAGGCATCCAGCATTACTTTTACCGCGCCAATTAATGCTTCATGTGCTGGTTGATCACCCAGGTTATCGGTACTGGCTAAAATACCGGCATTAAATCGTGAAAAAAATGAACTGGCTTTTTTGCCAATAACACACAGATCCGTTTCAACCCCTATATCGTGCCACGTAGACATTTCCGCTACCACCCGCTTGAACAGATTGGTATTTAATCCACCGCATAAACCACGATCGGTTGAAATAATAATGTAACCTGCACGCTTTACCTCTTCACGGTGCTCAAGGTACGGGTGTTTGTATTCACAATGTGCCTGAGAAAGGTGGCTCAGGACAATACGCATTTTTTCCGCATAAGGGCGTGATGCCTTCATTCGCTCCTGCGCCTTACGCATTTTACTGGCAGCAACCATCTCCATTGCCCGGGTAATCTTCTGTGTATTGTGTACACTTTTGATCTTACTGCGTATCTCTTTTGCACCTGACATATTTTCGCCTTTATCTTTTAATTCCTACCCGCTAATTACCTGTCTGATAACTACCTGTCCGGCAACGATTAATACACACCGTTTGCTTTAAAGTCATCCAGCGCTGCCTTCATCGCACTGGCAATATCTGCATTGTACTCACCAGAAGTGTTAATCTGCTCCATTAAATCACTACTGTTGTTCTTCATATAAGCTAGCATTGCCGATTCAAAATCAACCACCTTTTTTACTTCTACCTCTTCAAGAAACCCTTCGTTAGCGGCAAACAGTGAGAATGCCATTTCAGCAACCGACAGCGGCGAATACTGCGCCTGTTTCATTAGCTCGGTTACGCGCTCACCCAGCTCCAGTTGTGCGCGGGTGGTATCGTCGAGGTCTGAAGCAAACTGAGCAAACGCAGCAAGCTCGCGATACTGCGCCAGTGCCAGGCGAATACCACCACCGAGTTTCTTGATAATCGTTGTCTGTGCCGCGCCACCAACCCGTGATACAGACAGACCGGCATTGATAGCAGGGCGGATACCGGCATGAAACAGGTCAGATTCAAGAAAAATCTGACCATCGGTAATGGAAATAACATTGGTCGGCACAAAGGCTGATACATCGCCTTCCTGCGTTTCAATAATTGGCAATGCCGTTAATGAACCCGTTCTGCCTTTAACTTCACCTTTGGTGAATTTTTCAACATATTCTGCATTAACCCGTGAAGCGCGCTCCAGCAAACGTGAATGCAGATAGAACACATCACCCGGATAGGCTTCCCGACCCGGCGGACGCCGCAATAACAGGGATACCTGACGATAGGCCCAGGCCTGCTTGGTTAAATCATCATAAATAATCAGGCCGTCCTGACCGCGGTCACGGAAATACTCCCCCATGGTACAACCGGCATAGGGAGCAATATACTGCATAACGGCTGATTCGGCTGCGGTGGCAGCCACAATAATGGTATGTTTCATTGCGTCATGCTGTTCCAGCCTGCGCACAATATTGGCAACCGTTGATGCCTTCTGCCCGATGGCAACGTAAATACATTTTATGCCGGTACCAATCTGATTGATAATGGCATCAATAGCAACCGCCGTTTTTCCTGTCTGACGGTCACCAATAATCAGCTCACGCTGGCCACAACCAATCGGCACCATTGCGTCAATAGCTTTCAGGCCGGTTTGAACCGGCTGATTAACCGATTTACGTTCAATCACACCCGGCGCAATTTTTTCAATCGGTGAGGTTAATTTTGTATCAATCGGCCCCTTACCATCTATCGGGTTACCCAAGGCATCAACCACTCGACCCAGCAGCGCCTCGCCAATAGGAACCTCAAGGATGCGCCCGGTACATTTGGCCGTATCCCCTTCGGACAAATGTCCGTATGAGCCTAGCACTACCGCGCCGACCGAATCACGTTCGAGGTTAAGCGCCATCGCGTAGGTATCGCCGGGCAGTTCTATCATTTCGCCCTGCATGGCATCAGCAAGACCATGAATACGCAAAATACCGTCGGATAAACTGACCACGGTCCCCTCGGTTCGCGCTTCAATTCTGGTCTCGAAGTTTTCAATTCTTGATTTAATCAGTTCACTAATTTCGGATGGGTTGAGTTGCATTGTGTGCCTCTTATCGTCCTAATGATAATGCCAGCGATTCAAGCTGAGATTTCATTGACGCATCAATAATGGTATCGCCGGCTTTGATAACAACACCACCAATCAGGCTTTCGTCTACCCGTGTTGTCAGTGTTATCTCACAGCCAAGTTTATTTTTCAGGATATGGGTTATTTCGCCGGTTTGTTGCGCAGTTAAAGCAAAGGCGGAAACGACTTCTGCCTCCATTTTATTCTCCGCTTCTGCGTGCTTAACTTCATACAGGCTGGCAACATCCGGTAATACTTTCAAACGGCCATTTTCGGCCATTAAACGCACCAGGTTCTGTTGCTGCTCGCTGAGCTGGCAGGCTGGCTTATCATTCAATAGCCCGATGATAAAATCAGCCTTCTGCTGTCTGCTGATATCGGGGTTATCCAGTAGCTCATCTACCTGCTCATTGAGTACCAACGCAGCCAGATTTGCCAGCGTTTCTCCCCATGATTGCAGCGTAGCCGTTTGCGCTGCAAGCGCATAAACAGCGTTGGCGTATGGTCGTGCAGCCGTCATATAATCAGACATTTAACCGTTATCCATTTTAAAGTTGTGCCGCCAGGTTATTTAAAGCACTTGCGTGAACATCTTTATCCACTTCACGTTTCAGCACTTTTTCAGCACCGGCAATAGCCAGTGTAACAACGTCCTGACGCAAATTTTCACGGGCCCGGTTTATCTCCTGCTCAATTTCTGCATTGGCACCGCAAACAATACGTTCGGCTTCAACCTTCGCATCATTTTTGGCTTCTTCAACTATTTCACCAGCGCGCTTCTGTGCCTGTGCAACAATATCAGCAGCCTGGCCTTTGGCTTTTTTAATATGCTTGGCGACACGTTTTTTTGCCAGTTCGTGTGCATGTTGGCCTCGCTCGGCGGCGGCCAGCCCGTCGGCAATTTCCTTGCGGCGAGCTTCCAGCGCGGTCATAATCGGCGGCCAGATATATCGCATGCAGAACCAGACAAATAAAGCAAATGTGATTGATTGACCAATCAGGGTTAGGTTAATGTTCATGGATGAACTCCGGCTTTTCTATAATAACGACCTGTGAGTAATTAAATAACAGCAAACAGAATATAGAAAGCAATACCTACACCAATCATCGGGACTGCGTCAACCAGACCCATCACGATAAAGAACTGAGTACGCAGCATCGGCAACAATTCGGGCTGGCGGGCAATACCTTCAAGGAAACGCGCACCCAGAATACCAATGCCGACAGCCGCGCCCAAAGCGCCCAGACCCAGCAACATAGCACCAGCAATATATAACAATGAAGCTTCCATTGTATTCTCCTAAATATTAAAAATTAAAAAAACCTGAACGCAAATTTATATCTTTTACAGATTGTTTATTCATGTGTGCTATAGGCCATGTCCATATAAACGATGGATAACACCATAAATATAAATGCCTGTAACAATACGATCAGAACATGAAAAACTGACCACGCCCATTGCAGTACGCCGCCAAAAAGTTCAAACGGCAGGCTACTACTATACAAAAGCGAGATTAAAATAAAAATCATTTCACCAGCATAGATATTACCAAATAGCCGCAGAGATAAAGATACCGGCTTAGAAATCAGCCCGACAAACTCCAGAAAAAAATTAACCGGGATAAAGCAAATCCTCAGTAGCGGATTTTTTGCCGTAAACGGTTGTAGCGTCAATTCGCTGACAAATCCTTTCAGGCTTTTTATTTTTACACTGTAAAACAGGGTTAGTGCAAAGATACTTAACGACATACCAAAAGTAGCATTCGGATCGGCGGTAGGTACCACACGAAAATAAACATGGTGTGGGTCCATCCCCAGAACAGATGAACCGACCATTCCGGCCAGGGACGGCAACCAGTCCACCGGAACCAGATCCATCAGGTTCATCAATAAAATCCAGATAAACAGGGTTAATGCCATTGGTGCAACAATTGGATTTTTACCATTGAAAGAACCGCGGACATTATCGTCAATAAATTCTATTATCCATTCAACAAAATTCTGTAATTTTCCGGGTACACCACTGGTCGCTGTTTTTGCGGCCACTCTGAAGACAAACAGAAACGACACGCCTAACAGGATCGACCAGAACATGGTATCAACATGAATAGCCATAAATCCCATCGATTTTGCTTCCAGTGGTGTATGGGCAAACCCCCACGAACCAGCATGTTCAAACCCCTGTGGAATCTTCCCGTAGGTCAAATTTTGCAGGTGATGTTTGATGTACTCGCTGGCTGTAATGGCTTCGCCCGACATGTTAGCTCTCTTTTCCCGGTTGCATGCTGAAAGTATTCACTACAGCAGGCGTCATATGTACAAAAAAATAAACACTTAACAAAATCATAATATTAATCGGTTTTATTAAAACAAAAACCATCATAAATAATGAGGCCGTGAGTAAAAATTTATAAATCTCACCCATGTAAAAGGTGGCGAGTATAGCTGTTGGCTGCTCAATACGCTCACTGCTAAAAACCTTGAATGCAAACCAGGCATTTGCCGCCGTGGCAATCACCCCTCCGATCAGAGCAGAATAACAGCTAACCCAACTATATATCCATAATAATAGTGATAAAATAGCTGTCAGAATAATCTGTGCCCGGATAAACCGCAGTATCTGTTTCCGTGAATCGTTATATGACTGATTCTGCTGTACGCGTTTTTGCATTAAGTAACCGTCCTCAGCATATATATCTTTTGGGAGGGTAGAATGCGCGCGAATTATATAGGAGAGCATTGTTACAGGTCAAGACAACCACGTAATTATATAGACCGGTTATAAATAATTTTTATTATCAAAACGCTGCACACGATATATGTCTACCGTCATTATGTCATTCGACTTATTATTCCATCCAGCACATCCAGGCTGGTGAACCCGATTTCCAGCGTTCCTTTACCTTTCGATTTTTGTCGAATAATAACGCGAGCCCCCAGTGATTCGGATAAGCGATCTTCCAGTCGGGCAATATCCGGATCCTTCTTAACTGTCTTCGCCCGGCTTTCCGGTTGCTGAATTTTTCGTACCAGCGCTTCGGTTTCCCGTACAGACAGCCTTTTTCTTGCTACCTCTTTTGCAATACGGCTCTGCTCACTACCTTCGATGCTCAGTAGGGCGCGAGCATGACCCATATCAATCTGCCGTGTGGCCAGTAAATTCTTCACTTCCGGGTTAAGATCCTGCAGACGCAATAAATTACTTACCGCAACACGTGAACGCGCAACCGTGTCGGCAACCTGCTGATGCGTCATATTAAATTCATCAATCAGACGTTTTAGTGCGGTAGATTCCTCCAGCGGGTTCAGATTTTCACGCTGAATGTTCTCAATTAACGAAACAGCGGCGGCAGTCTGGTCATCGAACCGTTTAATCACTGCGGGAATCCGTGACAAACCGGCTTTCTGTGCCGCTCGCCAGCGCCGCTCACCGGCAACAATTTCGTAGCGGTTTCCCGTTGTTGTCTGTCGCACCACGATAGGCTGCACTACGCCCTGAGTGGAAATCGAGTCCGCCAGTTCCTGCAGGGCTTCTTCATCAAAATGTGTCCGCGGCTGCCACGGCCCGCGCTGGATCAGATCAACATCAATGGCACGTAACTCATCTGCTGTTTCTGGTTCCATCATGGTTTCAACATTACTGTTACCCAGCAATGCGGTTAACCCTCGACCCAGACCTTTTTTCTTTACTGCCATTTTTATACTCTAAACATAGGAAGGTTATGCAACGGTCGCGCGCTGGCTGACATTGTTTGGGCTATCACGACGTAACATTTCACCGGCCAGTGCCAGGTAAGCAAGGGCACCACGCGAGGTTTTTTCATACAGCAGAGCGGGCAGGCCGTGACTGGGCGCTTCCGCCAGCCGCACATTTCGTGGTACCACGGTGCGATAGACACGGTCACCAAAATATTTTATTAACTGTGCTGATACATCGTTTGCCAGTGTATTGCGCGAATCAAACATGGTACGCAGCAACCCTTCTATCTGCAGATGCGGGTTAACCGTCGAACGTACCTGCTCAATGGTATCCATCAGCGCCGTAAGCCCTTCGAGTGCATAATACTCACACTGCATCGGAATAATCACCCCGTCGGCCGATACCAGCGCATTTAACGTTAGCATATTCAGTGCTGGCGGACAGTCAATTAATACATAGTCATATTCATCTCGGATTGGCGCAATGGCGGCTTTTAACCGCTGTTCGGCATTCTTCGCACGCATCAGTTCAACCTCTGCTGCGGTCATATCTGCATTTGCCGGTAGCAGGTCAATCCCTGCATTTTCAATATGCTGGACTACTTTATGCACCTCCAGCCCATCGAGCAGAACATCACAGAAAGTCTGCTTTAGCGCAGTTTTATCAACACCCACCCCCATTGTCGCATTTCCCTGCGGGTCAAGGTCGATGAGCAACACCCTGCGTTTGGTTGCTGCCAGTGAGGCCGCCAGGTTGACACTGGTCGTGGTTTTCCCGACACCACCTTTCTGATTGGCTAAAGCAAGTACTTTGGACATAGGCATGATCTACTGAATTGGAGTCTTTTTAATTTCTAATAAATGGCGCTGTGCATTCAGCCCGGCAACTTCCAGCTCGCTGGTTTCCAGCAGAGTATAACCCTGAAGGCCGATGGTTTCATCCCGTTTCCCCTGCATTACCATAATAAGGGTGTTTTTATGCTGCAGATGTGCGGTGCTGGATAAGATAGTGTCTGTTGCGGCATAGGCACGTGCGATAATCACGTCAAAGTGCATAACCTGCCCCGGTTGAACAACCTGATAGTCCTCCACGCGGGTCTGTGCAATTTCCACATTATCCAGTTTCAGGTCTATTTTTGCCTGCATTAAAAACCGTGTTTTTTTCCCGTTACTATCAAGCAGTACAAACCGCTTATGCGGACAGGTGATTGCCAGAGGAATCCCCGGCAGGCCAGCGCCACTGCCTACATCCAGTACCCTGTTCCCTTCAAGATAAGGTTGCATGACCAGGCTGTCGAGCAGGTGTTTACTTACCATTTCCTCGACATCACGAACCGCCGTCAGATTAAAAGCTTTGTTCCAGCGTGCTATCAACTGAATATAGTGTACAAGTTTCTGCTGCTGGGCAACAGGAAAAAACAGGCCCATTATTTTTAGACCAGCGGCCAGTTGCTGACGTAGCGGCTCTTTCACTCCATTACCCGTTATTTGTGGATAAACGACTCTGCAACAGGCAGTGGGGAATTAAACCCATGGAGATTGAAACTATACCTTTACTGTTAAAAAACGCTGGATATCGCTGTTTCAAATTACTTCGCCTGTTTTTTTAAGAAAGCCTCTATATCCTTGCGCGGAATAGCTCCTGCCTGTATGGCAACTACCTTGCCTCGTGGATTTGCAATGATAATCGTTGGTGTTCCCTGCAACGGCCCCAGACCAAACTGGTCAAAAATCTGCGAGCTGATAAGCAGGTTGGGGAAATCCAGCATATTATCATTTACAAAGGTTTTCACCTGTTTTACTTTGGCATAACCAAAACTTGGATAATCCAGCGCCAGGCCCAACACGGAAAAACGGCTCTTATCCATGTTCGAATACATCATTTCAATTGCCGGCATCTCTTCAATACATGCCGGACATTTGGGTCCCCACACCACCACCACGTTCCATTTTCCATTAGCGGTATACTCATGCAATGTATGCTTGTGACCGTTTACATCTTTCAGTGTAATATTCGGTAACGTTGTTGCTAGCGCAGCAGAACTGGAGAAAAGCAGGCTCACAATAAGCCAGCTGTATAACTTTTTTACCAATAATTTATTCATAACCCAAACCAGACAATAAGCTGAATCGTTTTCGACATTCTATTTAACCGCCAGTTCCTTAGCCCTGATATTTCATCAGGTTGGCTAATATACCAACCTTAATTAGTGTTACGCATAAATTCAGACGGAAACACCCGACTTTTTCAGATATACCATCAATATTGAAATAGCAGCGGGGGTAACGCCGGGAATACGACCAGCCTGGCCAATGGTTTCGGGACGGTGATCCATTAGTTTCTGACGCACTTCCGCAGACAGACCCCGCACCTGTTTATAATCCATCATGTCTGATATTTGCATTTTTTCATGCCGTCGTGCCCGGTCTATTTCTTCCTGCTGACGATGTAGATAACCGGCATATTTTGCCTGAATTTCTATCTGCTCCGCAACAGCCGGAGTAATGTTTACCCCCTCACCAATAATTTCTGTAAGCATGGCATAATCCAGTTCGGGACGGCGCAATAACGCATCCGCTTTATAACTACGCCCTAATGGTTTATCAAATTGTGCGGAAAACCGCTTTGCCTGTGCTGACCCCGGCGCCACGTTATAACCGGTCAGTCGCTGTTGTTCATTAATAATGCTTTCCTGTTTTAATACAAATTGTTGCCACTGAGCCTCACTAAGCAGGCCCATTTTTTGCGCCTGCTCGCTAAGACGTAAATCGGCATTGTCTTCACGTAGGATCAGCCGATATTCCGCCCGCGAGGTAAACATACGGTAAGGTTCCTGCGTTCCTAGCGTAACCAGATCATCCACCAGCACTCCGATATAGGCCTGATCTCGCCCCGGTACCCATGCCTCTTTTTCCTGTACCTGACGTGCAGCATTTATTGCGGCCAGCAGGCCCTGGGCACCCGCTTCTTCATAGCCAGTGGTGCCATTAATCTGGCCAGCGAAGAATAGTCCGCGAATAAACCGGGTTTCCAGTGACGACCTTAAATCCCGCGGGTCGAAGAAGTCATATTCAATAGCATAACCGGGGCGGGTGATGTGAGCCTGCTCGAAACCTTTCATGGAACGTACAAATTCAAGCTGCATATCAAACGGCAGGCTGGTAGAAATCCCGTTGGGATAAACTTCGTTCGTTGTTAGCCCTTCGGGTTCAATAAAAATCTGGTGCGAGGTTTTGTCGGCAAAACGCACGACTTTATCTTCAATGGATGGGCAGTAACGTGGGCCGATACCTTCGATCACCCCACTGTACATGGGGGAACGATGCAAGCCTTCACGGATAATATCATGCGTCTGTGCATTGGTATGGGTGATATAACAGCTAATTTGTTGCGGATGCTCATCGGCTGAACCGGTAAAGGAAAAGACAGGGACGGGGGTATCACCCGGCTGTTCTGCCAGATCGGTGTAGTCAATGCTGCGGCTATCTATACGCGGTGGGGTGCCGGTTTTTAATCGCTTTACACGAAAGGGTAGATCACGCAGGCGTTTAGCTAGCGCAAGGGAGGGCGGATCCCCGGCGCGGCCACCACTATAGTGACTGTCGCCAATGTGAATTAATCCCCCCAGGAAAGTGCCCACCGTTAGCACCACCGCTTTGGCGCGAAACTTCAGCCCCATCTGGGTCACCACGCCAGTAACCCGCTGGGCACCATCAATGGTTTCAATAATCAGGTCATCGACTGCCTGCTGAAAAAGGCACAGATCCGGCTGATTTTCCAGCGCCTGACGAATAGCGGCCTTATACAAAACCCGATCGGTCTGTGCCCGCGTTGCCCGCACCGCTGGGCCTTTACGACTATTTAATACCCGAAACTGAATACCGCTACGATCGGTGGCTTTCGCCATAATGCCGCCCATCGCGTCAATTTCTTTCACCAGATGGCTCTTACCAATTCCACCAATGGCCGGATTACAGCTCATCTGCCCGAGCGTTTCGATATTGTGTGTCAACAACAGGGTTTTCACCCCCATACGCGCGGCCGCCAGCGCAGCCTCGGTTCCAGCGTGACCACCACCGATTATGATGACATCAAACGATTCAGTATAGAACATAGTGGTATCAGGGTGGACAATGCTGTTTTCTGGTTACAGAATCGCCTATTGCAATAAGGCCCGGGGGCAAAAGAGACTAACTAAGGATCTTTATGACTGATATTGCCGTCATCTATTTTACCGAGGAACCCTTTCTGCTTCTCTTTTCCTAAGGCAGGTTTAAGTTTAACCCCATCATCAGGTAAACAACCAGCACGGCACCGAATATGGCAACAAATAAATTGCTGACGGTACCACACCAGAGCATATAACCTTTTGGAATCTCATCAGAAGAAAGGCGAGTCAAAAAACGTCTGAACTGGAAAATTGAGAGCACACTCATGACTGAAGCAAACCCAATCAATGTCAGACCGATAACAAACGACAGATGGCGCTGGCCGCCGGTACTGGAAATCTGTAAGGTATTAATAAAAAGGCCAAATCGCTCAATAACAAACCCCATGGCAATTAGTGACACTGAGGTACGATTCCATGCCAGCAGAGTGCGCTCTGCCGCAAAGAGTACACGTGGATCGTCAAGGTAAGACATAGGATTCCTGATAAATATTAACACCACCGCTATATTAGCCGTGAGTATTACAAAGTAACAAACAAGGGAATTTACTGCTAAGAGCACTCAGGGAAATGCATTCTACTCTATTCGCGCCCTTACGTGCAAGCTATAATTTTGGCGGTTATCCAGGAGCCTGTCCGAGAACAGGCTCCTGGGACATACCCGATAATTAGCTGCGATACATTACGTCTTCACTATGCAGCTATCTACTTTTATGTTATTTTAGTCACCTGTCTAACTAATAAATAATGAGGGCTCGGCCATGTCAGACTCAACCAAGCATTCACTCAGTGATGCAATCACCGCTTTTCAGCAGGAAATGCTGCCACAGATGCCGGCTGACGTTGTTACCATCATGCAATCGGCTATGGCGGATTTAAAACAGTCGGGGCTTGAGGGTACGGCTAAAAAAGCCGGTGACAACTGCCCCGATTTCACTTTACCCAATGCAGATAATGAAATCATTAGCCTTTCATCGCGGCTTGAAAAAGGTCCGGTCGTTATTAGCTTCTATCGCGGTGCCTGGTGCCCGTATTGCAATCTGGAAATTAATGCCTTGCAGGCCAGCCTCGATGCCATTCAATCACAGGGCGCAACCCTGCTGGCGATAACACCGCAAACGCCCGATAAGTCACACGAACAGATTAAAGAAAAAGCCCTGACATTTGAGGTATTAAGCGATAAACACAATACACTGGCACGTCAGTTTGGCCTGGTGTTTACGCTACCGGAAGCCCTGCGACCCATTTATGCAAGCTGGGGCATTGATGTACCTGGACACAACGGGGACGATACATTTGAGTTACCGGTACCCGCGACCTATATTGTGGGACAGGATAAAAAGATTAAGTATGCCTTTGTTAATGTTGATTATACGCAACGACTGGAACCAGACATTATTATTGAACAGCTTACCGCTATTTGATTTTAATAAAAAAGTTCTCATATAGAGCCCTTTTACGGGGCAGAATTAGCACGCGGGAATGCCTTATGGGCACTTCTATTAATTACTCGCAACCTCTGGCTTTACGTCCAACGCGGTTTCACCACGATATAAATCCTCGATGGTTTCCCGCTGACGGATAAGATAATGGCTATCGGCAGCCACCATAATTTCTGCCGCGCGTGGCCGGGAATTATAATTTGAACTCATGCCAAAACCATACGCACCAGCGGAGAGTATGGCAAGAATATCGCCCTGGTGGATTCGTAGCGCCCGCTCCTTGCCCAGGAAATCACCCGTTTCACAGACCGGTCCCACTACATCGTACACATGCTCTGGCGCATCGGAAGATTCAAGTAGAGAAATAATTTTTTGCCAGGCACCATAGAGTGACGGTCGCATCAGGTCATTCATGGCCGCATCCACAATAGCAAAATTTTTATCTTCATTATGCTTGAGATACAATACCTCGGTTAGCAATATACCGGCATTAGCGGCAATAGCACGCCCCGGTTCGATAATAATTTCGTAATCGCGGCCATCCAGCTTTTCCAGTATTGCCGCGACTTGCTGCTGGGGCTGTGGTGGTGTTTCATCCCGGTAGCAAACGCCCAGCCCGCCGCCCAGGTCAAGATGGTGAAGCTTTATTCCCTCTGCGACCAGTTTATCAACAATAGCCAGCACCCTTTCCAGCGCATCCACAAACGGGCTGACCTCGGTAAGCTGTGAGCCAATATGGCAGTCAATACCCAGCAGATTAAGGTGCGGCGAGGCCGCCATGCGTTTGAACACCGCTATGGCAGCATCAACCGCAACACCAAATTTATTATCTTTTAAACCCGTGGAGATATAGGGGTGGGTTTTAGCATCTATATCCGGATTCACCCGCAGCGACACCGGGGCGATAATATTTTTTTCTGCGGCAACCGCTTCGATCTGATCCAGTTCAGCTTCTGATTCAATATTAAAACACCGGATACCAACATCCAGCGCACGCTTAATTTCCGCACGGGTTTTCCCCACCCCGGAAAACACCACCTTAGTGGCATCACCACCAGCTTTTAACACCCGTTCGAGTTCGCCAACCGATACAATATCAAAGCCTGAACCCAGTTTTGCCAGTACATTTAATACCGCCAGATTCGAATTTGCCTTTACTGCATAACAGACCAGATGTGGCCGTTTACCAAAGGCATTATCAAATGCTCTCCAGTGTCGTTCCAGCGTCGCCCGCGAATAAACATAGCAGGGGGTGCCCCATTGCTGCACGTGCTGATAAAGGTCAACATCTTCAGCCATCAGGTGGCCATTTTTATAGTTAAAGTAATCCATAATTTATCAGGCAAAATCAGCCGTTATTATCGCCATGTTGTGTTACGTTTTCGCTGGGAGGGAGGGTCACTGCATGGGAAGCATTACCCTCGGATTGTGGCACTCGCTTTTGCTGACTATGCCCGGCGCTATCAGGCAGATACAATGCTCCCTGATTACCACAGGCTGTCAAGCTCAGACTGAAAAGAACAAAAGGTATGATTAGCCAAAAAAGTCGCATTAACGATTCACCGCGCAATAATGTGTCACCCTGCACTATCACAGGAACAGAAGTGCTGCAAATGGCGGATTTTACCTGAATCAGTGGTTGAAGGTAACAGCACAAAGAGTATTATCCCCATCACAGATATACGCTTGACCCGCCCGCCATACAGAAAAATCTATATCCGCCGGGTTTCTCAGGAAACTCTGAGTAAGTCATAAATCGGAGGTTCCCTAACCCATACAGCAGTTATTATTATGCCTGAACAACCCTCGACACTGGAATGTATTACTCTGGAAACTGGCCCCAGCCCAGACGCTGCCATTATCTGGCTACACGGTCTGGGTGCTGACGCCCATGATTTCGTTCCTCTTGTTGAACAGCTTCAGTTACCCTCGGATGCGGCCATCCGGTTTGTTTTCCCTCACGCCCCGATACGCCCGGTCAGCCTGAATCAAGGCCAGGCGATGCGCGCCTGGTACGATCTCTATGGACTAACTTTCGATGCGCGGGACGATGAACAGGGCATTAAAACCAGCAGTGAAAGTATCCGCCAGTTATGCCAGCAGCAACAGGCTCTGGGTATTGAAAGCCGACGTATCATTATTGCCGGTTTCTCACAGGGTGGCGCCATTGCATTGCACTGTGGCCTGCGTTACCCGGAAAAACTGGGCGGCATTATCGCTCTATCCACCTATCTGTGTTTAAAATCATCGCTAAATACCGAAATGAGCGCTTTTGCCACCCAGACATCTGTTTTTATGGCTCACGGCCAACAGGATGAGACGGTACTTTATGAGTATGGCCAGCAAAGTATGCAGATACTGAAAACGGCCGGTATTCCCCTGACATGGCATACTTATATTATGGGTCATAGTGTCTCTACAGAGGAAATATGCGACCTTCGGTCGTGGATTTTACAGACATTAACACTGCCTTCTTTACATTCGTATACATAAAAATTCCCCTCATAAATTCGCCTTTTTTACCAAATGACGCTAGTATTAAAGTAGCACACCTGCCCGGAATAGTCAGACAGCTTCGGGATACGTCAACGACTACCGGAGGTTTTATGATAAAACAGGAATTAAAACTGAGTGTTGATATCATCGCAGCAGAACCTTTATGGAAAGTGGCACCGACAAAAGATCAGGATGGTGGCCCGGTCAGTGACGTTTTAATGATTATACCAAAATTAAAAACCCGCCCGCAGCAATACATTAAAGACACCCTGGCAAATATTGAATTTGCACTGAAACAACACAGTAATATTGTTCTGTTTGCCAACGTTGATATGCGTCTCAATACCCTGTGGGTATCCTTTAAAGCAGTGCCGGGGGTTTATGCAACCATTGTTTCAACATTAAAAATAAATATTCCCGAAGCGGTACTGGTTGGTGATTCTCACTCACGGCTGTATCAGGAAAAATAAGAGTGATCTTTTTCAAGAGTTAAACTATGCCTCAACCTGCGATAGATGCCGCCTCTTTTGCTGAAATAAAAGCACTGATGGGTGATACCTTTAACGATGTTCTCCGTCTTACCCTGGAAACCCTGCCACAACAACTAAAATTGCTCGAACAAGCGATTAACAACAAAGATGCGGAACAGATTTTTAGTGTCGCCCATCGAATCAAAAGCTCATCCGGCACTATCGGCGCACTCGGCCTGGCAAAAAACACCGGACAGATTGAACTCATCGGTCGTTCCGGGTCGGCGGATGTTCCTTCCACTTTATTGCAGTCGTTACACTTATCTATACAGGAAGTTGTACTTCAACTTGAAAATGAATTACGGTGAAAAACCAATCTGAAATAATCAGACCTTATTCGAGTATCCCTCACTTCCGCCTGCAGTATCATCAAGTACCTGCCGGATTCGTTGCGCCAGATCAGCCTTGCGGTAGGGTTTATTGAGTAAATGAACAGCAAACCGCTCAAGTCCATTGTGAGTCATTGTCTTCGAAGTAAAACCTGAGGTTAACAATACCTTAAGGCCCGCATGTTGCTGCGTTGCCCGTTCCGCCAATTCATAACCGTTTATCCCGCCGGGCATCACCACATCACTAAACAGCAGATCAATTTCTTTATCCTCGGCCAATATTTTTAGTGCCTGTGAAGCCCTTTCCGCGGTACAGGTTCGGTAACCCAGATCCATCAGATATTGCTCAGCCAATTGTAATAAATCAATTTCGTCATCAACAAGAAGGATGGTCTCACTACCCGTGGGCAACGCGCCCTGGTGGTTATTATTAATGACCGTAATGACTTCATCTGTTGTGGAGCGAGGTAGATACAGGCGCATGGTACTCCCCAGCCCCAGCTCTGAATAAATCCTGATGTCGCCACCATAACGTTTCAGGAAACCGTACACCATTGCCATCCCAAGTCCTGTCCCTTTTCCTTCGGGTTTGGTTGTAAAAAAAGGTTCAAAAACATGGTCCAGCGTTTTTTTATCCATGCCGGTACCGGTATCACTAATCATTAACTGTATATAATCACCGGTTTTCAGCTCGGGGTTAAGCTCGGTATAATCCGCATCCAGATATTTATTGCTGGTTTCTATCAGCAGCTTCCCGCCCTCGGGCATGGCATCTCGGGCATTAATAACAAGGTTCAGAATAACATCCTGAAATTCACCCGAATTAATCTGGGTCGGCCACAGATCATCAACCAGAAAATATTCAACCTCTACCTCGGGCGTGACTGACCGTGCAATCATAACCTCCAGCTCCCTGAGTATGGCATTAATATCTACCACGCTTGTTTCCCCACTTTTCCTCCGGGAAAAAACCAGTAATTGACGGGTTAAATCCACACAGCGCTGCGCAGCCCGGGCGGCATTTTCTACCCACTTGCGGGGTTTTTCATCGTCAGCAGCATAACCTTCCAGAAAATCCAGGTAGCCAATAACAATCCCAAGCTGGTTATTAAAATCATGGGCGATACCGCCGGAAAGCTGACCGATTGCCTCCATTTTATGTGAACGACGCAACGTTTCCTCTGTCTGATACTGCCTGGTAACATCACGAAAGACCAGCACCACGCCCAGGATTTCTCCCTTTTGATTCATAATCGGCGCACCACTGTCGGCAATCTGATATTCAGTGCCCTTTTTGCTGACCAGAACGGTATGATTCGCTAACCCAACAACTTTTTTCGAGATAAGCACCTTGTCAACCGGGTTATCACACGGCACGCGTGTTTCACCACTAATAATATTAAAAACGGTATGCAGTGGCTGCCCTGTGGCCTGCTGATAATTCCATCCGGTCAGTTGTTCTGCTATTTTGTTCATCAAAACAACACAGCCATCCAGATCGGTAGTAATAACCGCATCCCCGATAGAATGTAATGTAACGTTGAGTTGTTCTTTTTCCGCTAATAATTTTTTTTCTGCCTGATCCAGTTCCTTGATAGCCTCTTCTTTGGCCGTTATTTCCTGTTGCAGGGTATCAACATGAATCAACATTCGCCCGGAAAGCGGGCGGAGCAGAAAAATTAATCCCATCCATCCCAGCGGGATAACCAGCACGACAATAACCAGCACAATAATCAGTACATCCTGAGAAATGTCTTTAAAAAGTTCCGTTTTATCCATGATGACCGCTATGTTCCAGTCGATACCTTTAATAGAACTGTAAGCGGCTAATTCATGGGAGTTATCCAGCAAATGCACCACCCCTTTTTGCATGGCGGTATCGGCCTGTTTGAGTGCCTGTCGTGCAATGGTTAAATCCTCGGACTGCTCTGCTTTAAGGTCTGCCTTTCCCGCTAACCGTAAGGTGAAAAATAGTCGCGGTTGTTTCTTCACATTTAAACGCCCTAATATCATCTCCCCGGTAGCGCCTAATCCATTGTAGTTCCGAACAATTTCCCGTAGTTTAGATGTTGTAAAAAGCACAATATCCATGCCCACCTGCTTTTTTTGTCTATTTATAATGGGGGCACTTACCACAATGTATAACTGATTACCAATCGTTACCGGACCACTAAGCACCGGTTTATTGTATTGGGTATGCCGCAGGTGAAGAAATTTTTTGGGCGCTGTCAGGCCAGCCTGAACAACAGGTACTCCCGATTTATCCAGCTCGCTTATGCCAACAGCAAAATTAGACAAGTGGCGAAGAATTTTTTTGGGCACAGCTACGCCAACCTGAACGACCGGTTTCCCCCGTTTATCCAGCCGGCTTATGCCAACAGCAAAATTAGACAAATGGATGGCATCCAGAAGTTTTGGGGTCGTGAACTTTCTTAAAGTCGCAATATCTATTTCTTTATTATTATATTTCTCAAGAA
>VAOX01039658.1_pt1 | contig 33178 bp, 32 predicted proteins | sample 3393891 | NCBI WGS metagenome assembly VAOX01 (sample SAMN08290429, study PRJNA428436) | hydrothermal vent metagenome | isolation source: Deep-sea hydrothermal vent chimney | place: Indian Ocean: Southwest Indian Ridge | depth 2822 m m
ATTAATTCTGGTTAATGAGATTGCTGTTCAGAAATATCAGTGGCAAGGCGAAGATTGCAGCTAATAGCACGGCTATTGGCAAGATTTTCAACGTAGTCATTAATATTTAAGGACAGTAAGATCGTAATCATGGATTGATCAGTGGCTCCCTAGATATATAAATCTATTAGAATACCTCGAATTAAAAGCTACACGAGAGGTTAACGCTACACGAGAGATTAGGATCAGACCCTCCAAAATCTTTCAGATTTTTCGCGTACTGACCCGTCATTGAGGACATCATTGAACCGCTTAGAGATAAAGACCTAAGCTAGGAGTTGGCTCAAAAAAAGCTGCCGCTCAAACTTAACCAGTTTCCAAAAGCAAACACTATTAACTACTTTCTAAAAGCCACCACTATTTCTAAAAGCCATCACTATTTCTAAAAGCCATCACTATTTCTAAAAGCCATCACTATTTCTAAAAGCCATCACCAACACTAAAATACTTACTTAAAAAACAATTTTCAATTCAAAATAACGTCTTTTCTGTATTATAATGCCTGACAAAACATTACCGTGAATGCCTGACAAAACATTACCGTGAATGCCTGACAAAGCACTACCGTGCGCGCCTTCCCTCTTCAGGAGAATATGTATGACTAGCCCAGAAGAATATGTACGACCAGCCCAGGAGAATCAGTATGACCAGCAAACTCACTAATAAAGAAATAACAGAAAATCTTCAAAGCTTAAACCATAAGCTCGGTAGCCCATGGACCCTCATTAATGAAAAACTACACAAAGAATTCAGCTTTAAAAACTTCATTAATGCCTTCAGCTTTATGACCCGGGTTGCTATTTATGCTGAAAAATCCAATCACCACCCGGAGTGGTCAAATGTTTATAACACCGTCATAGTTGATCTTACCACTCATGAATCAGGCGGAATTACTCACAAGGACTTTGATCTTGCCACCCAAATCGAAAAAACACATGAATATTAATAGTCACTTAAAGAGCCTCTGATTAATTCTGGTTAATGAGATTGCTGTTCAGAAATATCAGTGGCAAGGCGAAGATTGCAGCTAATAGCACGCCTATTGGCAAGATTTTCAACGTAGTCATTGATATTTAAGGGCAGTAAGATCGTAATCATGAATTGATCAGAGGCTTCTTAAGATTCAAAGTTTTCGTTAAAACCATTCAACAATACTAACGATGTAAGCTTCGCCATCAGTTTTTACTGCAAGATACTGGCTTATGAAGAGTAAATACAAGATAATAGGGTTTGGCGATGGATTACAAGAAAGCCCCCTGTAATCAGTATAAATTGACTAATCACTCAAGATTTATAAGACTTACCTTTTTGATTTAGCAACAAACTCTCAGTGGAAAATAACTATGCGTACCAGCCAGTTTTTGATTACAACCTTAAAAGAAGTCCCTGCAGATGCTGAAATTATCAGTCATCAATATATGCTACGCAGTGGCATGGTTCGTAAGCTTGCATCGGGTATCTATACCTGGATGCCGCTAGGCTTACGTGTATTACGTAAGATTGAAAATATTATCCGTGAGGAAATGAATCGCACTGGTGCGAACGAATTATTAATGCCTTCCATGCAACCTGCAGAACTTTGGCATAAATCTGAACGTTGGGACGAATATGGACCAGAGCTATTACGTGTTCGCGACCGCCATAATCGAGATTTTTGTTATGGTCCTACGCATGAGGAAGTAATTACCGACCTGGTCAGTCGCGAAGTCAGTAGCTACAAACAATTGCCACTAACTCTCTACCAGATCCAAACTAAATTTAGAGATGAAATACGGCCTAAATTCGGGGTTATGCGCTCTCGTGAGTTTATTATGAAAGATGCTTATTCATTTCATATTAGTGATGAGTCTCTATTGGAGACTTACGACTTAATGCATAGCACCTATACCAGGATTTTTACTCGTATTGGCCTCAACTTTCGTCCTGTGGACGCGGACTCAGGCTCGATTGGCGGAAATCGCTCAAATGAATTTCATGTTCTCGCTGACTCAGGCGAAGATGCTATCGCGTTCTCTTCTGAAAGTGATTACGCTGCCAACATTGAGCAAGCTGAAGCAATCGCACCTGCCGTCTCCCGCCAAGAGCCGGAAAAACCACTGCAAACCATTGATACTCCTGATCAGAATAGTATTGTTGAAATATCAAAATACCTTGGTGTTGAAACAACACACTGCCTTAAGACACTAATCGTTAAAGGCTCTGATGACAATCTGGTAGCCCTGGTGTTACGCGGTGATCACGAGTTAAATGAAATCAAGGTGGCGAAATTACCCTCCATTGCGAACCCATTTACACTGGCGTCAGTTGAAGAAGTTCGTGAGGTGGCTCATTGCGACCCTGGTTCAGTAGGACCTCTTGGACTGGAAATCACAGTAATCGCTGACCATTCAGCGCTTACTATGGCTAATTTTGTTTGTGGTGCCAATGAAAACGGCAAACACTTTACCGACTGTAATTGGAAAAGAGACTTGCCCATTGCGCAAGCGGCTGATTTGCGTAACGTGATTGACGGTGACCCCAGCCCCGACGGCAAGGGAACACTCTCCATTGCCAGAGGCATTGAAGTGGGACATATTTTTCAACTGGGACGTAAATATAGCCATAGTATGAAAGCAACGGTACTTAGTGATAAAGGAAAATCCGTCGAACTTGCTATGGGCTGTTATGGCATAGGCGTAACACGGGTAGTGGCGGCATCCATTGAACAAAATCATGACGACAAAGGCATTATATGGCCGAGTGCTATTGCCCCTTTCTCTGTTGCCCTATGCCCCCTGAATATGCACAAATCGCATCGTGTACGAGAATTCTCTGATAGCCTGTATCAACAATTGCTTGATTTAGGAATAGACGTTTTATATGAAGACAACAAAATTAGGCCTGGCGTTATGTTTGCCTCCATGGAACTCATTGGAGTACCTCATCGCTTGGTCGTTGTAGAGCGCGGCCTCGATAAGGGTATGCTTGAATATAAAGGCCGCTGTGATGAAAAAGCCACTGATATCGCTATTGATGACGTTATCGAATTTATTCAAAATAAAATTGCGAACAGCTAAGCCACCAATGTGTTAATTTGTGATCGAAGCAATTGACATTAAATAGCCACTTGGGTCTAATTAGCATCAACATGAGCTATGGAGATACTGCTTTTGACGCGATCAAAATAAGCTGCAACGTAAGCCGTAATACCGAAAAAACATAATCGCATCTAACCAACATCACTCCGCATCATGAAATAAATTATGAATTTAACTATGACAAAAAATGGTGAGACATGAAAACTAAAATTGCAACAGGTTTAGCCCTAACATTGACATTGATCCTTGCCGGCTGCGGCGGCGGGCTTAGCGCTCAAAAAACTCCCGCTGACAAACGTCAGTACATACTTGACATGCAGCATGACACTTTAAAACAACTTTATCGCATCAAACCTTATGCACGCGGAGTTATCAGAAAATCCGTCGGTTATGCCGTATTTAGTAATGCCAATGTCAACCTTGTTATTGCCAGTTTCAGTGGAGGTTATGGGGTTGCAGTCAATAATCATACAGGACGCAAAACCTATATGCGCATGGGCGAAATAGGGGTTGGGCTTGGATTGGGCGTTAAGGACTTTCGGGTAATTTTTGTATTCCATACAAAACGGACAATGCGCCAATTTGTCAATCAAGGATGGAACTTCGGTGCTCATGCCGATGCTACTGCCAAGGCAAGCGACAAAGGTAAAGCTTATTCCGGTGAAGCATTAATTGGGGGGATGACAATCTATCACATTACCAAAAGCGGGCTCGCGTTACAGGCGACACTTAAGGGAACAAGATTCTGGAAAGATAAACACTTAAACTAAAAAAGTTAAAGAGAATTTAATTAAATAAATCTAATTATACTATTCTCTAGTTTAATTAATAAAACCGGGTAAGCCCGGTTTTATTTTACCCCATAAAAAAATATTCCGTCTGCCTGTCTGTCAATGGATTTTCATTAAGGAGCCTCTGATTAATTCTGGTTAATGAGATTACTGTTCAGAAATAGCAGTAGCAAGGCGAAGATTGCAGCTAATAGCACGGCTATTGGCAAGATTTTCAACATAGTCATTGATATTTAAGGACAGTAAGATCGTAATCATGAATTGATCAAAGGCTCCTTAAACTTTACACATTGCACCGACTGAACTTGTGCCATTTCAGATCCATGCCACAACCAGGCACATAATGCATCGACGTCTGCTTGATTGCCATAAATAATCACTTCGACAGAGCCATCACTTAAATTAATCGCCGAGCCACAAACTCCAAGACTATCCGCCATACGTCGAGTAGCATCACGAAAACAGACCTCTTGCACTGTTTACTTATTTTTTCTTTAGACACGATAACACTAATACTGAATCACGGCAGTTTGCCCTACCCGGAGCACTTGACCTGGAACGTCAAACACAACACCAAGACGGTACAATGGTTTAGCCCCTTGCGTAACAGGTTCGTAACCTAGCACTGTAATCTTACCGTTATATTTTTTACCGTTTACCATCACTTTTACAGTCTGCCCTGACCCAAGGGTTCTAATCGCAGACAAATCAATATTAGCAACCACTTTCATTTTCCCATGCTCGCCAAGAACCACCATGGTTTGTGCTTTTAAGCGAGTATTCACCACCGATCCTGGTTGCACTTGCAAAGCAATCACCACCGCATTAAAGGGCGCCCGTAAAATGGACTCTGATTTACTAAAACGTGCTAGTGTCAATTTAGCCTGGGCCTGTTTCAAATTAGAGAGCGCTTGTGTGTGTGCAATTTTAGACAGTTCCAGATCGTGAGTTGATATAACAGTTCGGTCATACAACTCCTTTTGACGTGACAATTCCTTTTTTGCTTCTTTATAGACATGAGCTTGCTTTTTATATTCAGCTTTTGCCAGCTTAAGTTGTGCATCAAACAAAGTACTGTCAAGACGAATTAATACTTGTTTTTTAGTCACTAACGAACCTGGCGAGACTAACACCTCCTTAACCTTGCCGGAGACAGTAGTCGTAATTTCGACTCTCTTGTTCCACTGGACTATTCCTGTAACACTCGCAGAATAAACCTTCATTGGGATGGCGACATTCAAAGCGAATAAAAACAGACCGGGCAATATCCCCCAATATTTGGTGAGTGCTGGCACGCGATTGTATTGAACGAGATTCATGTAAATTACTCCTGGTTCATTTTCTCTGTGGCAGTGACTTTATTCTTAACTGTCTGGCCTGACAATATCAGCTTCCCCTGTAAAAGATTTAGGCGTGCCCACGTCAATATTAATTGGTATTTGACGGTTGCAGCATCATAACGTGCTGCCGATTGATTCACCATCGCGTCTCCCAAGGTTTTCCGAACATCAAGCTCATACAGTGCTCTGCTTTTATCGAGTGACAGCTCTCTGTACTCTAACAATTTATCCATCGCATCGCGGCGGGCGCGCAATACATATAATGCCTGACGCAGCACTAATGCGGTTTGCCTCACTTGTAATTGCCACGCCCTTAAATCACTAAGCTTCTGATAATAAATAGCAGTATAACGGGCAACTTCTGCCCGTACCTGTCCCCCGTTAAAAAGGGGGATGCGAATATTAATACTCGCTCGCGCCTTATCTCTAAAACCAAACTCTCTTTTATACTCGTAGCTCCCCACTTCTGCTTCAAGGATGGGTCTGCGCCCTGCTTTTGCAGCCAAAATATTTCTTTTCGCCGCTTCAACCCCCGCTTTCAAAGCCAATAAACGCGGATTGTTTTTTGATGCAATATTAATGATCTCAGTGACCTCGGGGAGTTTCCTATTTTTATAATTATAAGCGGGCTCAGTAAGATTAGCTGAGAGCTGGCCAGGTCGATTAAGTGAGTTGGCGAGAGTAGAACGAGTAATACGTCGAGCAACATCACTGGCATAACGCACACTTCTCGATTGCTGATAAAGAGACTCACTCTTTAATAAGTCAATGTCTGAGATTTGTCCTAGTTTATTTCGGTGCCTTATTTTATCAAATGACACATAAGCTGTTGCCATTGCCTCATTATCCCGCGCATAAGCCAGATCCGCTAAAAGAACAGAAAAAAAGGCCTGCATAATCCTTATTTTATGCTGATCACGAACAGCCAGTAGTAATAATTGTGAATTCCTAATTTGCAGATTAGCCGCTTTAAGTCTGGAACGCGTCTGCCCAAAATCATAGAGTCGTTTTCGAGCGATGATCCCTACCTGGCTATCATTATTTGATTGTATTGGTGCAATAGATAACGGCTCTACATAACGCAATCTACCGTCTAGCCAAACTTTTATAGCATTTTTTGATTTAAGGAGTTGAAGAGTAGCCTTCGCTAAATTCATCACAGACCTTTGCCGTAACACTGTGGGGTGCAGGCCATTCGCCTGTTTTATGGCAAACTCTAGGGTCAAAAATGCAGGTAAGCTTTGTAGTTTTTTTACTCCCTGATTATTATCAGCATAATTACAGGCACTAAAAAGCAACAGCGCAAGCGCCAGACTTAACTGCGATAATCTATAGCTCGACTGTGTAAGCAAGACCCCCCCTATGCCTATCTAAACCCTATTATATTATGCTGCCCAAAATTTATTATAAAATCCATAGACATCGTAGCATTTATTACTGTGCTAACGCACATTACGCCAAACAAAATTTCCCCTATTATAATGGGTGACAGCTCTTGATTATTCGACAAGCAGGAAAACGTGACCTATAACAAGCAAATATTGATCCCACCAATAGCAATCACCATAATGTTTTTATTGGTATACCTGTTCGCCTACTTTGAATTAAGCGATATTCGTAAGCAAAACATGAAGATACGTAATTGGACGACTCTTAGTAACTCACTGGAACGCTCCACTGTGATTGCAAAAAATATGCAGCAAATCATCCTTAAGCTGGCAAATGATGGTGATCCAGACGCACTTTATTTCCGGTATTTAGATAACTCGAATCGCTTGCTCACGTTATTTGAACGCATTAAATATCATCCTCACACCAACTCTTATTCAGCAGCCAAACTCGCACGGCTCGAAAGCCTCGTTAGCTATCGCAATAAAATTGATCTTAAAAAGGTGACAATAGCCTTTGAACAACTTATCCCCTTCCTTAACACCAGCTATCATGATGCTCATGCCAAAAAGCGCTACGCTTACATCCACTATTACGATCAAGTGAATAGCACCACCGCAAGAACGATTAAGTATGCCGCGTTTGGATTGATCGTCTCAATTCTATTTTGCATAATATTAATTTTCTGGAGTTGTAATAGATCACGAAGCCCGCTCAATCAAATTAGTAAGCTTAATAGAAAGCTCGCCCTATTACTCGACATTACTCCAACGCAAAACGGAGGCGATGTGCTCCGTCAACTACAAGCTACTCTAGAAAAAATTCTATCGAAGCTATCTATCAACTCATCGCCTCGTGTTATCATTGAGAGCACTGAACAAGAGCGCAGTAGAATTGCCCGAGACATGCATGACCAGACCTTGTCGGATTTGACTAATTTGTCGCGAGAGATCGACAAAATAGACTGCAAATCCTTTAATGAGGGTGACGATCAGGATTCGGGTAAGTTTAAAGTTAACTTATTAAACGAAGTGACTTCCATTAAAGAAGGCATCAGAAAGATTATCGATGATCTACACCCGCAAGAACTGGACTTAATAGGATTAGGCGCTGCCATTCAATCGCATCTAGAAAAGTATTGTTCTAACCCTAATTTACCCGAGTGGAAAACTCACATAGACCCCAAAGCTTGCAGTGCATTGGAAAAAAATAAGCAACTACATCTCTATCGAATTTGCCTGGAGGCAATTAATAATATTCTTAAACATGCGCATTGTGACCGTTATGAAATCAGTCTGATTAAATCAGGAGACAACATTACCCTGTTAGCAGAAGACAACGGGCTTGGAATAAAATCCAGTCAAATACACACTACTAACGGCCATGGATTACACAACATAAGAGAACGCGCACTCTTAATAAACGGCAACGTGAAGTGGGATGCCTCCCGCTTTAGTACTGGCTGCCGGTTTGAACTCATCATTAAGCTGTAGATATTCAGGATTAAATATGACCAACAATGACAGTAAAGTGACCTCACAACCTATTAAGTTACTCATCGCTGAAGACAGTGCACGTGATCGAGAGTTCTTAGACCACTCTCTTTCCCAACACTATAAACTAAATTTTGTCACTAATGGCACCGAAGCATTAGAAACAATAAAAGGTGAACAGTACGACAATATATTGAGCGACATTCAGATGCCTGGTATTAATGGAATCGAGTTTGCGAAAACAGCATGGGCACAATACCCACATTTAAAAATTGTATTCTGGACACAACACCAGGATGAAATTTATGTACGCTCACTCGCTGATGCGGTACCCGCAGAAACCGTCTATGGCTACGTGCTTAAGGACAACTCAACCGAAATTTTATTAAAAGCCGTTCACTCAGTGTATATCGAAGAACAATGCTGGATTGATTCAAAAATCCGTCCAGTCCAGGCACGAATTAAGCGTTCAGACACCAGTATTTCAGATCTTGAATACGAGGTCCTGATTGATATAGCCCTTGGCCTGACTGACAATGTCATTGCCAAGCGACGATTTTTGTCACGGCGCGGGGTACAAAATCGACTACGCTCACTGTATGAAAAACTGGGGATTGATCAAAGCAACAGCACTGACAAATCCAGTCACGAACTGCTTAACTTGCGCAGTCGCGCCATATCGATTTCACTACGACGCGGGCTTATTAATCAGCACGAGCTGGATGCCGAGGAAAAAGACATGCAACGCTGGCTAAATAAGTAGCGCCCCTCACAAAAAACAATTTCAACTATGTGACCCGAAGTACATAATTTTTTTATAATAAGCGTTATCCTCCAATAACAAATTTTAGAATACCCATACCATTGATATTGGGAACCTCTAAATAGCTCTGCTTAATGAGATTATTGTGAAGTAAACTCTTCCAATATATAAGCCACAAGTTAGAAATTAGCGACACCAATATAATGTGTATAAAAATTTCCAACACAACGGCTAATATTCAAGAACAATCACAATTGTGACTTAATCAGAGCCTTCTTGATCCAATCGATATTACAAATGAGGGCTTACTTATGTCTGCTATCCGCGTCACACTAATATTTGCATCGGCTTTTTTATGGCTTGGTTTTTATCTCTCAAATTGGCAAATTCACTGGATAACCTATATCCCCGCAATCATGTTAGCCGTTGCAGGAATTGTTGGCTTCTGCCCTTCCACCTGGTTTTTCGGTAAGATTGGCTTTAAACCCACAAATTTAAAAAACTAACTATATAAAAAGAGGCAAGCTTTCCATAAACTTTATTAACGAGTAAAGCTTACCTCTTTAGATTAATGAATTACCCTAACCCTTGCTTTAAGAGTCTGAGTGTTAATCGATCGAGTTGCTTCGCGTAACGATAAAGTAGCTAAAAATAAATTAGAATAAAGATAGACTAAAAATTAACAATCCCCGCTTCAACCTTTAAACGCACGCCTTGAATTGAGATAGGTAACTTCCTGTACAGTGCTCTCTCGCTCCAGTATTGCATTACGATGTGGAAAACGGCCGAATTCTTTGACAATATCTCGGTGATGGACTGCATAGCGAATATTTTTTATTAAATTATTTTGCGTAAATAGCTTAACTGATAATTCCTGATCCACCAAGTCTTCACTGTGCATTAACGGCGCATATAAAAAGCTTACTTGGTCATGAGAAATCAATTGATCAAACCCACACTCTATAGCAAAATGTACAATCGCAATCGCTTGAGTCAAACTGGAAAAACTTTTTAGCTTCCCGCGAAACATATTTAACGGAAACTGATCCAGCACTATCGCTAATGCCAGACACCCTTCTGCGGATGCCTTCCAACTTTGCAAATCACCATTAATCGCGCCTTGCCAGACACTCTCATATTTTGCCAGTATATATTGATCTAATTTAGGGGTAGACTGATACCAACATTGTCGACCTTTATCTGAATACCAAAAATTGACAATATTTTTTTGTATTATTTTTTTCATAAATTATGATACGATAGTTAAATTAATAGTACCCGATTTTGCTTATATTAACACTCAAGTAAATTAGTAATACATATAAACATGCTCCAAATTATTCATATATAACGTAATATTTATTTGAAAAATAAACCTAAGCTTACTCTTTTTTCGTAATTCTCTCTATTGTAGATTTAAACATTTCATTAACACTTAATTCACTACCCTCTTAAATATATCATTAAGAGAACTCATCTCACTATGGAATAAAATGTGACTAAGCACCTAAAAACTCCATCCACGCTAATCGAGACACTTAACCATCCTATTTTCAAGCAACTCACTCGATCTCCCATTGGAGTTCTTAATGATAGTGGAGAATTCATTTATTTTAATAAAGCAGCTGAAGATATTACCGGCTTCAGTGAAAAAGAAATAGCAGGTACTAATATAGTAGGGTTAGTCACTCCTAACGCACAAGAAGTTACCAACAAATATTATAAAACCATGAAACCAGGGCTACTCGCTGAACACGTCATCATTGAGTGGGTTAAACGTGATGGCGGTAGTTGCTTTATCGAGTGGAAGTCCACAACGCTTTACGATAGAAATGACTTACCTGAATACTATTTTATCATTGGAGAAGACATTACCGCTCATCGACAAGATGTATTGAATATTAAATATGCACACCAACAATTTCGCGATATTGTGCTTGGCAGCAATGATTTTATCTGGCATCTAAATAGTAAACTGGAGTTTAACTTTTGTAGCCCCGGCGTGACCACTCTAGGTTATAAAGAAAATGAGTTACTCGGCAAATCCTTGCCTGACTTTCTTCCCCCCGAGAATATTAGCAACAGCATCTCGATAAACTTCCCTACAGACACTCGCCAACAAAATATTACTCACACAGTAAAGCATAAACAAGGGCACGAACTTACCTTTGACACCACATATTTTCCGATGCTAGACACCCACGGCATTCTGAAAGGCTATAGGGGTATTTCGCGAGATATCACTATACGTAACGCTCTATTAGAAAAGCTAAACGATAGCGAACGTCGTCATCAACATAGTCAAAAAGCATCGAATTTCGGAATCTGGGAATGGAACCTGGATACGGGCGACCTTTATTGGTCTGATCAGATATGGACTATTTTCGGCCTAGACAAAACTAGCCACCTCCCAGCGTTAGAAATATTCATGAACTGCATACATCCCGATGATCGTAAGAAAATGACTAACACTATTAGCGCTACAAGTGAAAGCAGTCAACAGTTTGAACTCGAATATAGAATTATTTGGCCCGATAAAAGTATTCACTGGATCAAATCCACCGGAAGTGTCATCCATAAAAAAAATGGCTTAATAATGGCTGGATTAGCCATTAATATCGATAAACAAAAAATTACCGAACAAGAATTAATGACCTATGAATATCGTTACCAGCAACTTTTTCAATATTCCAGCGACGCAATTTTAATAAGCAATAAGCAAGGAAAAATTATCGATTCCAACTTATCGTTTAATCGCTTACTACAGCACAACAAAGCATCTTTGCAGGATAAAACTCTTATGGATTTGTGCATCCATTGCTGTCCACATTGTCACCTAATGCCAGTCGAAGTCCCGCTAATTCATGGCGAAGTGACCATCTGCGAGACTAGCATATTACAAGCTGATAGAAGCCTTATTCCGGTTGAAATCCGACGCTCTTCAATTGAGCTTGGCAACGAACTCATTATTCAAGCAATTATCCAGGATCTACGCCCACAACAGCAAAAAGATCTAGAACAAAAAAGTCAATTTGAAGAACAACGTGCAGCACTAATTCGTGAAGTTCATCATCGCATAAAAAATAATTTACAAGGTATTGTTGGACTCATGCGCTATAATCAGGATAAAAATATCCTAAGTCCAAAGCATATTATTTCTCAAGCGATCAAACAACTACATAGCATCGCACTCGTTTTTGGAATACAAGGTCAAACAGGAGATAGAAATGTAACACTCGAAAGTTTAATTAAAACTGTTTCTCAAAATCAAATCAAAGCCAAAAAAGATATTGTTGAACTTAACATTAATAGTTGCGAACCACTTTCAATCAACGATTCTGACATTATTCCGTTTTGCCTGATTCTTAATGAGTTAATCGTTAATGCAATCAAGCATAAAAAATCCGATTGCAATACTGTTACTGTGACTTATCAATGTCGTAATAAAGAATGTGTGAGCAATCAATATGGGAGTAATAAATCAGCTCATATTAAGATATCCACTCCTGGTGGCTTGCTCCCCCATCATTTTAACTTCGTCTCTAACCAAGGTCTTGGTACAGGCTTGGGACTCGCATTGAGCTTAATGCCACAAAAGGGAATGGTGATACAATACAAACAAACAAAAGAGGGAGTTGAAACATCTATGACACTCTCACACCCTGTCATAAATTCATAATAATTATAAAAGTAATATTTTATTAATATCTACGCACATTATAAATCATACGCTTTATTATCGAGTAAGTGATTTAATTAAGCTGCGTCTTGACATATAAGTAAAACTTCCCCTAGTATTAAGAAATGAATTCAAACAAAAAACAATTATTAGTAGCAGATGATGACAGACTTATTCTCGCTACCGTCTCCAACAACCTTAGACAAGCAGGTTACACTGTATACGAAGCTGAAAATGGCGCTCAAGCGATAGACATCTGCAAGCAACATCAACCAGACTTGGCTATTCTCGATATCCGTATGCCCGGGATCGATGGAATAGAAACAGGTCGACAAGTACAGCAGAAAACCGGTACTCCTTTTATTATATTCTCAGCTTATGGCAGCGACCAAGACACCATTAACAGGGCAATTAGCTGTGGTGCACTAGGGTATTTGGTAAAACCGATTGATCCCGAACAAATGATTCCTGCTATCGAGACAGCGATTCAGCGAGCAAAAGATCTGAGTGTACTTTACAGTAATAAATCTAAATTAGTGGAATCTCTGAATAGCAATCGAACAACCAGCACGGCTGTGGGTATTATTATGGAGCGTCACAAGCTTAGTAAGGAGTCTGCATTTGAATCTTTACGCAGCTCTGCACGCCAAAGCAGGGAAAAAATTGAAAAGGTCGCCACAGAAATCGTTAACTCTTCGAATCTGTTAAATCAATACAGCTCTTGATTCGAGATACTCATTATTGCCTTTCCTGAGCATTAGAGTAGTCAAAAATGAACATTTACACAATTTAATTTACAGGGTCCACCGAATTTACGAAGTCAGTCAAAACAACTTTTCGGCTAAAAATTAGGCTAATTTTACTATTATAGACATTTAAAAAAATGTCACCGAATCACTCTCTTTTTCATCGAATTGATCGTCATTATTATGTAACCGTAACTGCTCGCTCGTCGTATAGCCACTTAATAACATGCCTTCGATCAATTCCCAGTTTATAGTCTTGATTTTTCCCTGTATCAAACGACTTTCACGATGCTCATTCACTAACTTTGAAAAATGATTCAAAGAACTTGAAACATGAGTTAATATTTGGCTGACTCTATCCTGAAATTGGAACGAATATAGAATATTGGTCACCTCATCCTGTATGCCAGCATTTTCTTTCTTCAGGTTTTCGGTGGATTCCGAGAGACCAGTGGTTAATGTTTCAAAACATGACATTACTTCTTTAACAATACCGCTGGCCTCTTCACCCGCAACCTTTTCTTCCCGCGCACCTTGCTCTGCACTCTCTAAAGTAACGCTCATATTTTCAGTAATAGTCGACACCATTCTTGCAATATGATCACCTGTTTCACCGGACTGTCGTGACAACGCCCGTACCTCATCTGCGACTACCGCGAAGCCTCTACCTTTCTCACCTGCCCTCGCCGCTTCAATTGCGGCATTCAACGCAAGCAAATTTGTTTGCGATGCAATCTTGCCTACTGCCTGTGCCATCACTTTTAACTCGGATACACTCTCGGACAGCCCATTCATTTTTTTCAACATCTCGTGCTTTGATCTAATTGAACCTTCCATCAACTCCACCAGTTTATTGAGTTGTTTGCGGCTGGATTCAAATACATCGCTTAACTTTTCATTTTCATTTTCATTTTCATCAATAGTACTCTTACACTGCGTGAATGATATATCAATCACTGACGCTTTTTCGGAAGCCTTGATGCGTTTGACTAGTTCAGTAAACCGATCAGTCAAGTGAGTAATAGCTTCTTCCATTTGAACGCGAGATTCAATAATTTGGCCACCTGACAAATCAGAAAGATTGATTACACTCTCTTCCATTGCAGTAATTACATCAATATATTCAGATCGCTCGACATCGATTTTCGCTTGCTGCTGCAAGGAAGCTTCCTTAATCATAAATAACTTACTGATAATTAAATAGCGAGCCCACGCGATTAGTACCACTAAAGAGATTAAGGCACATACACTATGGGTTAACGGACGATTGTCACCTATATGGCCTGAGTGAGACAAAAACATATAAAACACCCATACTGTCGACAATAAAAGCAACAGGATAGAAGAACTATTCTTTGATATAATTCGTTTTGTTAATATAGAATATTTCATATCCCTTCTCTTTCATACCGGCTATATGCAAATGTCTGCATTCCATTGAATTTTGCTCGACAATAATCTTACAATATCAATGAGCTAATATATTTTCAGGCGGGTATAGGGCCATAGATTGGATGGACGCTGCGAAGTCATGGCAACGACAGTGAACGAGGTAAACTTTCGATTGGAAACTTTACAGCACTGCTTAAATATAAGTGACGGCACGGTCGAGCAATACTTAAGTATAAGCGTCTGGTATTCCATAAAAGTGCTAAAGCGTTTAAAACCATTACTAATAACATGGAACCCATCTACATTAGGACAGCAATCAACTAGATCTCAAATTCCCCTACCCATTGATTATGACGATAGTCAATATGTAATGATTTAGGAGAAAGTTTACTTGTCGCTGTAGTGTGTAACTCCTCTTTTACTGGAAAGTTATCTGCAAACTCTACCGGATCACAAGCAGTAGCAACCACTGTTCGGAACGCCAACGATAAACGGTCATTAATTTTCTCTGATTGTAGTGCATCCTGATCATGAAACAATACACGCTTTTTCACCATGCAAGATAAATATAATTGCATTTCAACATAAAGTGGTATGTCTCGCGTTTGTAACGCCTTTTTTCCGCGGCGGGGTATCTTAATGCTGATACTTTTATTTTGTATATCAGTATTTATAAAGCGATGAAACGGATGAAGCCACCTTTCCAATAAAGTAAAAGGGCTAGTAATAGAAAAATAACTGTTTTTTAAATCCATGCCAAAATCCTCTGTATATGACGCTATAAAAGGGTTCAGAGCCCCTTAATTTCTACAAAGATAAACTTTATAACAAGATCGGATAAAGGAGCCAAGCTCCGCCAGCTCACTTCGTTTTTCATTATTCAAAGATAAAATAACTTAAGCTAACTAAAAGGGACTGGCCCTCTGTAGTTCATTTTTTCAATTTTCGTTGTGCGCGCTTATAACGAGTAAAGCTTTGTTTTTTGTATTGCTGCGTCGCAACATACTTTCCCAGCAACATAAACTCATCGGCATTTGATGTTGCACCAGTATAACGAGTGACTAACTTTCCTTTAAGATCGAAAAATGCCATTACAGGAGTCGCTCCACGATTATGACTCACCTTATTAAAAAATTTCTTTTGTGTTGTCGGCTTTCCTTGAAAATCTTTGATATCTTCTTGTTTATCGATATCAACGGTGAATACTAAAAAATTAGCTTTAAAATATTTTTGAACATGCGCTTGCGTAAAAATCTTCGTTTTCATTCTATGACAAAACGGGCAGGCTTTTTGCTCAAAGAAAAGCATAATTGCTTTTTTCTTTTTACTATTGGCTAATTGCAACTCTTCCGTAAAGTCACCAAAACTCTCAACCAACATAGTATTGTCAGCAGCTTGCACCGAGGCGCTGGCCCAAAGCATTGCCAGCGTTCCAAAGAGAAAAAAACTCATTCGATTTAAACTTTCATTTACTTTTCTTCGATAACCCATACCTCACCCCCTCGTCATATCCTATTAGCCTCTGGTCAGTACAATATTGTAGTCAAAGGACTATGATTATATTAACCCTAATAAATATTCTGACGTATTTCCCACTTCAACTCTGGCATCTAATCAACTTTAGCTTAAACAACCTGTGAAGATTCCTTATAACAAGTTGCGCCTGACACTGCTCTTCGTCACAAACTGACCCTATGGCTGCTCACTGTCTCCCTATACTGCTTTGACCACTATTAGCGGTCAATGTTCAATTGCACAGTTTTCACTCAAGCCTTGTGAATAATTTCGACTTTAATAAGAACATGCTTAAGAACAATGGCTTGAATTGAATCCTTTCGCTACAATAAAGGCAGGCCAGCACATCGCTCTATGCAGTATACACAAACTTGATAGCAAGGCCTGAGCAAAACATCCTTAAAAGGAAACCACTACTAATGGCCATTATTCAGAAGCAACATTTTGTCGACAGCATAGAAGATGCTTTACAGTTTATTTCTTATTACCATCCTGCCGACTTTATAGACGCAATGCATCATGCCTGGAAGCTGGAAGAATCACCAGCGGCACGCGATGCCATTGCTCAGATTCTTGTTAATTCTCGGATGTGTGCCGAAGGTAAGCGTCCTATTTGCCAAGATACTGGCATTGTCACAGTACTGCTTGATGTAGGAATGGACATTCAGTGGGAGACAGACCAATCACTGGATGACATGATCAATACCGCTGTCGCTCGCGCCTATCACAATAGAGACAATCCGCTTAGAGCGTCTATTGTTGCAGACCCTGCAGGGACACGTAAAAACACTGGAGACAATACTCCCGCAATTATTCATACACGTTTAGTTCCAGGCAATACAGTGAGTATTATCGTCGCCGCCAAAGGCGGGGGTTCTGAGAATAAGGCAAAATTTTCAGTGTTAAACCCAAGTGACGATATTGTCGAATGGGTTCTCGATACTGTGCCCGGCATGGGCGCAGGTTGGTGCCCGCCTGGTATATTGTCATTAGGAATTGGAGGCACGGCAGACCAGGCGATGTTAATGGCAAAGCGCGCCATGATGGAGCCCATTAATATTCAAGAACTCATTAAGCGCGGCGCTTCTACGACCCTCGAAAAACTTCGATTAGAACTTTATACAAAAGTTAATCAGCTTGGTATTGGCGCTCAGGGTCTTGGGGGACTCACGACTGTTCTTGATATAAAAATTCACGACTACCCTACTCACGCAGCCTCTAAACCTGTTGCCATGATTCCCAATTGCGCCGCTACGCGACATATACATTTTACCTTGGATGGAAGTGGTCCCGCAGTATTAACTCCACCCGACGCCTCTATCTGGCCTGACATCAGCTGGGGCGATACCGACAAAAGTTTACGCATTAATGTTGATACCATTGACCCACAAGACATACAGCGATGGAAACCCGGCGACACCTTATTATTATCAGGCCACATTTTGACTGGGCGTGATGCCGTGCATAAACACATTGTGGAGTTGGTCAATCGCGGTGAAGCCCTCCCGGAGGGGCTAGATTTTCATAATCGATTTATTTACTACGTAGGTCCTGTAGACCCAGTGCGCGACGAAGTGGTGGGGCCAGCAGGTCCTACCACATCAACTCGCATGGATAAATTTACTGAAACCATGTTGGCCAAAACCGGATTACTGGGAATGATCGGAAAAGCTGAGCGAGGGCCCACTGGAATCGCGGCTATTAAAAAACATCAATCTATCTATTTAATTGCCACCGGCGGCGCCGCCTATCTGGTGTCTAAAGCAATTGTAAGCTCACGAGTGGTCGCATTCAAAGAATTAGGCATGGAAGCGGTCTATGAATTTGAAGTGAAAGATATGCCAGTCACAGTGGCAGTAGCATCAGACGGTGAATCCATTCATGACACTGGCCCGGCTGAATGGCGAACAAGAATTAAGAACATTAAGGTAGAGGTTCAATAAACTGCACTAAATAGAATAAACAGAAAACTGATTCAAATTAATTTAGCTAATTACCTGTCGTCCAATTTAATCTGGCGTGCGACTTAAATATAAGTCCACTTTTTTGGCAAGACTGGCAAAAGTTTGACGCATCATGCAACCCAGTTTAGTCGTGCGCGGAAGATTAAACGAAGAACGCGTAAAATATTCATGCAGAACATCTGTTAACTGTGGCTGTCTCGTTACGATCAATAATTTATTGTTTTCGGATAGATAGGTTTCAGCCCCTGATTGTTCCAGTTGTTTCCAGAACCGGTCCTGACGCTGTCTTAGAATCGCATTTCCCGCGTTTTGCTGCTTTTTATAGGAAGCTGGAAGAAATGGATTATCATTAATAGTGTCATCCAGGTTAAAGCCACCATAATTAATAAAGGATTCATTAAAACTAAAAGGAACTAATTTGGGAAACACATACCATTCATCGTATTGATTTTGTGGCACATCAAACGGCTGCTCAACAATAGGGCTTAACGCAACATTACTGATTTGCTGCCAACCTTCCCGAATTTCTTCACCACGTAAACGCAAGGGATCACCATCGTAAGCTGTTATTGCAACATACTTATCGACCACCAAATCAGGCATCTGGTCTACGAGCACACTCAAATAGCTATTTGAGGACTCAAACCAGGTAAAACTCCCATGATTCCCTGTTTTAATCATTGCTTACTCTCATTGATAACAACATTTTACGTGCTTATATTAGCCACTAGTATACAGTAAATAGCCCGACTTCAGATGATATATCACCAGCTTTCCCGGCTAACTGCTCAGTAATGCAAGACTTTAAACCCCAATAATTCTTTGTTAGTCTAATAATAGGGCTATCACACCATTTTGCAAAATTAAATACTCTTATTTTAAACTGTTATGCACTTTCTACACCAGCGTCCCGACCTAGTCTCTCGTGATGAATTTCAACGCAAACCAAGACATAGGCCAAGCATATAGGACAAATTCTGTGCGGTTTTCAATATAACTGTCAATTATTTTGGCCTATGCCCTTAAGTTTGGCACTTAATTTGATTAGAATAGGGAGATACGCTTAAGTAAAAAACAGCAGTATCAGGCATTAGAATTATTTAACCTCTTGTAAAAATGACGTGAATGGTCAGGTAAAAATTTAGTGTTAAAAATAATTACAAAATTTATCAAGTTTCGTTTGGTCCTGTTGGTCCTGTTTGTAATCACTACAGTGCTGATGTCAGCATCATGCACTGACCAAAGTGACAACAGTCTGACGCGAGTGAAACAACGCGGTTACTTAATTGTGATTACCCGCAATAGTCCAACAACCTATTATCATGGTCCCTCGGGACAAATGGGGTTGGAGTTTGAGTTAGCCAGTCGCTTTGCTCGCTCCTTGGGTGTTCGCCTACGTTTGAAGGTACCCGATAGCTACAAAGATATTCTGCCCATGATTAATGACGGCAAAGGTGACCTTGCTGCCGCAGGCTTGCCAATGACAAAAAAGGGCAAAACACTGGTACGCTATGGCCCTATATACCAACAAATTACTCAACAAGTGGTCTATCGCCTCGGCACTCGCCGCCCGCGCAAACTTAAGCATTTGTATAACTCTCGCTTAATGATCAAGTCCGGTAGTGCCCATGCTGAGCGGTTACGAGTGTTACAAACCAAACATAAGAACCTTAAATATATGGAGTCTGGCGATACTGAAACGGAAGAATTAATGCACCAGGTTTGGAATAAAAAACTGGACTATACCATTGCAGACTCAAATGAAATTGCTACCATGCAGCGATTTTTTCCACAATTACGCGTTGCCTTTAACCTCAACCCCATTGACACTAGCGGCAGAATATTAAAACAAAAATTGGCATGGGCATTTCCGCGCGATGGCGATAACAGCTTATACAGAGCGGCGCAAAGATTTTTTACAAAACTGCGCGACACGGGTGAACTCAAACAATTACTGGATCGTTATTACGGTCACACTGAAAGCTTTAATTACTTTCAGATAACCACTTACTATAAACATATTAAAGTGCGTTTACCAAAATATAAAATTTATTTTAAACGCGCCGCTAAACGTTACGATCTCGACTGGCGATTGCTTGCTGCAGTGGGCTACCAAGAGTCTCATTGGAACGCCAATGCTCTCTCTCCTACAGGAGTGCGCGGCCTTATGATGTTAACTCTGGCCACGGCAAGACAAATGAAGATCAAGGATCGGCGTGATCCAAGACAAAGCATTAAAGGGGGAGCTAAATATCTTCGTAGAATGAAGCGAAAAATTGCTATTCAGGTATCAGATCCAGATCGAACCTGGTTTGCCCTGGCCTCTTATAACGTTGGTCGACTTCACCTTGAAGATGCAATGACACTGACACGAGGCAGAGGGGGTGACCCTTACAAGTGGATTGACGTGAGTCGTACTCTACCGCTGTTAACCAAAAAGAAATGGTATAGCAAGACACGTTATGGCTATGCTCGTGGGTATGAACCTGTTTTATATGTCGCCAACATCAGACGTTTCTATGACTTATTGGTACGCTACGAAGCCCAGCAAAACAACAAAACATCCAACCCCAGAATTTCACAAATTCGTGCAAAAAGTACCATAAAAAGTAAAACGAAAAAGAAACTGAAACCCAACTAGACCCTTTATAGTTAAGGCCTCATCAATGAGGCCTTTTATCCTATACTTTCCATTAAGCCTATTTCAAACTTTCAACTTCCAGTGAATGATAAACCCGATACGCATTACCGCGATTAGCTTGTTTAAATGCGGGCAAGTTTTTAAACTTTGACCAGTCTACCCCCTTGTACGCCTCACCAAAAGAAGTAAAATCGTCAACGGCCACCTTCATTTTAGTGCGTAGCAATAATAGATAGTCATAATTTAATTGAATAGCAACAGCAGGCTTAAGCAACGCTTTACCATGACCCGGAATAAGCGCAACAAGGCCATCGGTTTTCATATTCTTTAAGGTTTTCAACCAATGCGACGTATTATCATTACCAACATAGGGTATTCTACCCTCAAAGATAAGGTCACCAGAAATTAATACCCTATCATTTTTTACATACACTGTTAAGTCGCCGTCAGAATGCGCACTGCCTATGTAATTTAGTACCATCTCTACACCGCCAAGTTTAATAATGGTCTCTTTTTTAATCACAGTGTCTGGCTTTACCAAATGAGTGTATTGATTAACCCAGGGCTTTAAACTTTTTCGTCGTGAAACCAATAGATCTTTTGAGCTTTGTGAATCAAGATAAGTCCAGGTCCCTGCCGGGGCAATCACTTCGACTTTCATGTCTTTAAAGATTTGCAAACCATAAATATGATCCGCATGGTAATGGGTGGTAATAATTTTTACGATTGGTTGCTTAGAAACCTGACGGATCTTTTGTAACATCAAACGAGCTAATGACGGGCTACTGAGTGCATCGACAATCACAATCCCTTTGGGTGTGATAATGACAGTAGCATTTGAAATAAAACCTTCATTTTCGGTCGCAGCCCCTGCTTTTCCTTGAATATAATAAACATGCTTTGATACCTTCTTCATGGTCATTTTAATAGTTGAGGCGGGATAGCGATTATCAGGTTTCAAGTTAATACTTTTATTAACAGAACGAGCCTTGGTGCTGTTCGCTTCAGCCATACTCGTTTCACTCACCGAAAAAACCAACGTTATTATCGCTAACAACGAGCCTGCAATTGAATTCATAATAGTAACCATCCTATGATTTTTGATTTTTTAAAGATTGTGTCTGAAAAATTGTCTTTCACCTATTCTGAAACAAATATTAGTGTCGCTAATTCTATTTCATAGGCCTTTACGAATAGACCGCAAATGACTGAAAAAGTTCGTTAAAATAGCAGAACATTCTGCTTGCAGTACCCCTGCTTTTTTCTCAACTTTATGGTTATGATATTCAGCGGTCAATAACCCTGATTGACTCTCAACAGCCCCTGTTTTCTTATCATAGGCCCCAAACACCAGGCGCTTGATTCGTGCATGAATCATCGCGCCAACACACATGCAACAGGGCTCTAAAGTGACGTACAAAGTACTATTGAGTAGACGATAATTTTGGAGTGATTTAGCACCTTGCTGTAAGGCAATTATTTCAGCATGCGCGGTGGGATTGTGAGTTGAGATAGGCTGATTCCAACCTTCACCAATAATTTCACCATTCAGAATTAACACTGCACCCACAGGAACTTCTTCTATATCAGCCGCACGTTGTGCGCGCGACAATGCTTCTCGCATCCAGATTTCATCGGTGGTTATAATTTCAGTACTCATTTCATATCACATACTATTAGATATACTTAAGGAGCCTCTAATTAATTCTGGTTAATGAGATTGCTGTTCAGAAATATCAGTGGCAAGGCGAAGATTGCAGCTAATAGCACGGCTAGTGGCAAGATTTTTAACGTAGTCATTAATATTTAAGGACAGTAAGATCATAATCATGAATTAATCAGAGGCTCCTTAAAGTGTGAGTGGTAAGTGTCGCCTAATATGTGTGAGTGGTAAGTGTCGCCTAATATAATGACACTATCAGCTTCACCATTCTACTCACCAAATAAAAGTGTGTTCCCGATATTTATTCCCACTCAATCGTCGCAGGCGGCTTGCCCGATATATCATACGCAACACGTGAAATACCATCGACTTCGTTAATAATACGACGTGATATATGATCCAGTAAATCATAAGGTAAATGTGCCCAACGTGCCGTCATAAAATCGATGGTCTCTACTGCACGTAAAGCAACCACATAATCATAACGACGGCCATCGCCCATCACGCCGACTGATTTTACAGGTAAGAACACTGCAAAGGCTTGACTGACTTTATCGTACCAGCCACTGCTATGTAGTTCTTCCATAAAAATCGCATCAGCTTTACGTAATAAATCTGCATATTCCTTTTTTACATTACCTAGAATTCGCACACCTAAACCGGGGCCTGGAAAAGGATGTCGATACACCATATCCTGTGGCAACCCAAGCTCAAGACCAATTTTTCTCACTTCATCTTTAAACAATTCTCGTAAAGGCTCGACCAGCTTCATTTTCATGTCTTCAGGCAAGCCACCCACATTATGATGCGATTTTATAACATGTGCCTTGCCTGATTTAGCGCCAGCAGATTCAATCACGTCAGGATAAATAGTCCCCTGTGCTAACCACTTAATACCGGATAACTTCGCTGACTCTTCTTCGAAAACTTCAATAAACAAATTGCCAATAATTTTTCGTTTTTTCTCAGGATCATCTACCCCTTCAAGTGCCGACATAAATCGATCCTGGGCATTCACTCGAATAACACACATGCCAAAATGATCAGCAAACATTGCCATCACTTGATCGCCTTCATCCAGGCGCAATAAGCCATTATCCACAAACACACAAGTAAGCTTGTCACCGATTGCCTTACTTAACATGGCTGCCACTACCGATGAATCTACACCGCCAGACAATCCCAGTAAAACCGGCTCATCACCCACTTGCGCTCGAATTTTCTTAACACTGTCATCAATAATATTTCCGGGTGTCCATAAACCCGCACAACCGCAAATATCAATCACAAAACGATTGATAATACGTTCGCCTTGTTGGGTATGAGTGACCTCAGGATGAAATTGCACACCATAAAATTTACGTTCATCATCCGCCATGCCCGCCAAGGGCGCGCTCTCAGTACTGGCCATACATTTAAAACCATCTGGCAGTTGAGTAACTTTATCGCCATGACTCATCCACACATCCAACAAACCATAACCTTCCTGGCTACTATGATCTTCAATGTCTTTTAATAAACTTGAATGGCCACGTGCGCGAACTTGCGCATAACCGAATTCCCTCTTATCAGAAGTACTGACTTCCCCCCCCAGCTGCGCTGCCATGGTTTGCATGCCATAACAAATCCCCAATACTGGAGATCCTAAAGTGAAGACATTAGATGGCGCACTTAAAGTCTCGTCTTCAGTCACAGACTCAGGACCGCCTGATAGGATAATTCCCTTAGCGTTAAAACTCTCAATATCTTCTGATGTCATTTCGCAGGAATGAATCTCACAATATACCCCTGCTTCGCGCACACGACGCGCAATCAATTGAGTATACTGAGAACCGAAATCAAGAATAAGAATACGATCATGATGAATATTACTATCAACTTGCTTGCTCAAAACTCTGCCCTACCCATCGCCTGTTTGGCTTTAAATTAAAATCACTCAACTAAAACAAGAACTTACTAGGGTCGGACCTACGTAAGATGTTGAATATTATAAATATTTACCCTACAAGTCCGACCCTATAAATTTAGGTTCGCCACCCACAAATTCGGCTCCCATAGTTTCAATAACTTACCTGAGTCCAACCCAAGTAGCTTCAATAACTTACGTAGGTCCGACCCCAATAAGTTATTGATTTAAGAGGAGCTGTCAACGCGATAATTAGGCGCTTCTTTAGTGATCGCCACATCATGCACGTGACTTTCACGCATACCAGCATTAGTGACTCGTACAAACTCAGGCTCGCTACGCATTTTATTTATATCACCACAACCGACGTAACCCATGCTGGAGCGTAATCCGCCCAACATCTGATGCACAATATTAAGCAAAGGTCCTTTAAAAGGAACGCGCCCTTCAATACCTTCCGGTACCAGTTTTTCAATGTCATTATTTTCCTGAAAATAACGATCACTTGAGCCTTGTGCCATAGCGCCTAAAGAACCCATGCCTCGGTAAGTTTTGTACGAACGTCCCTGATATAACTCTACCTCACCAGGCGCTTCCTCAGTGCCTGCCAACAAACTACCCACCATAATAACATGAGCACCTGCCGCAATAGCCTTGGCAATATCACCGGAAAAGCGAATTCCACCATCAGCGATTACTTTTACCTCTGTCCCGGCCAATGCCTCAGCGACATTACTGATCGCTGTAATTTGTGGCACACCCACACCAGCAACAATTCGCGTGGTGCAGATAGAACCCGGTCCAATGCCAACTTTCACTGCATCGGCGCCCGCTTTAGCCAAGTCCAATGCTGCTGCCCCTGTCGCAATATTGCCGCCAATCACTTGTAATTCAGGATACGTTTTTTTCACCCATGCGACTCGCTCCAGCACCCCTATTGAATGGCCATGCGCTGTGTCCACCACAATGACATCCACCCCGGCATCAACCAAAGCGGCAATGCGATCTTCAGTCCCTGCACCTGTCCCCACCGCGGCACCCACTCTTAAACTAGCATCATCGTCTTTGCAAGCATTCGGATAGTCTTGAGACTTTTGCATATCCTTCACGGTAATCATACCGCGCAACTCAAACTGATCATTCACCACCAATATTTTTTCGATCCGATGCTTATGCAAAAGTTGTTGTACTTCATCACGCCCCGCCCCTTCTTTGACTGTCACCAATTTTTCTTCAGGAGTCATAATCGCCGAGACAGGTTCATCCATCCGTGTTTCAAAGCGCAAATCACGGCTAGTGACGATTCCCACTAACTTTGCTCCCTGAACGACAGGGACACCTGAAATATTTTTTTCGCGAGTGAGCTTCATCACCTCTCCCACACTAATATCTGGCGCAACAGTAATAGGGTCTTTCACCACCCCACTTTCAAACCGCTTCACCTTCCTGACTTCATCGGCTTGCTGCTGCGGTGTGAGATTCTTGTGCACAATACCAATCCCCCCTTCCTGAGCCAAGGCAATGGCCAGCCGGGCTTCAGTCACAGTATCCATCGCTGCGGAAAGCAACGGGATATTAAGACTGATTGATTGTGTCAGTTGTGTTTGTAAGCTGACTTCTTTAGGCAGCACAAGTGAACGTGCGGGGAGAAGTAATACATCGTCGAAGGTTAAGGCTTCCTGGGCAACTCGCATGCGTCTATTTTCCTGAAATTGAGTGAATAGTATCAAAATCCAAATATTAGCTGTTAATTATAGAATTTGACGTGCGCGGGGTAAACTGGTTAGCTGTAACAAAGTAAACTTATTTATGCTTAACACAAGGAAGTGACGCAGAATTATAGCGAGTTTACAAGTTAAATCATTGAATTATAAAGAAAATAATCTCCGGAGGGGTATAATGAAGAAGTCTGTTGTATTTTTGTTCTGTTTGTTTATTTTTGGCTCACCTGCCATGGCTGCAGATAAAAATAGCTCATCAAAAACAATTCAAGCGGCTGTTGACGCAAATAAAGTCTTAAGCAAGCATGGCTTTGAGTGGCGCGATACCTACAAAAAAATTATCGGTCCAGCAAAAAAGGCATGGAAAAAAGGCGACTATGCAGTAGCTGACAAACTTGCGAATAAAGCACTCAGCTTCATTAAACTGGGAGAAGCACAATATAAGCTCGGAGCAAATGCAAAATTAATTAAGTAAGTAAGACCCAATAATGCATTTACTAAAAACCGGGCTTAATTGCCCGGTTTTTTTATTATAAATAATCCTTTGCGGCCTTAACGGCGATAGGTTTAAAATAGCCTAACGCCACCAGAGAATAACGAATGAAAGATATGTTTGAACGTGACATATTTACTGTCAGTCGCCTGAACAAAGAATCCCGCTTATTGATTGAGACTCGCTTCCCAACGGTCTGGGTTGAGGGGGAGATATCCAATCTCGCCCAACCTGCATCTGGCCATATATACTTTACCCTTAAAGACAACAGAGCCCAGATTCGCTGTGCAATGTTTCGTAACAGGCGCGAACGCGTACCCTTTACGATACAGAATGGGACACAGGTATTAGCACGAGTAAAAGTAAGCCTTTATGAAGCCCGTGGCGATTTTCAATTGATCGTTGAACACATGGAACCCGCAGGTGAAGGCGCGTTACGGCTGGCGTTCGACGCGCTTAAAAATAAACTGCAATCCGAAGGACTCTTTGCTGAAGACCTTAAACGAGAACTTCCAACTTTTCCGAAACAAATTGGCATCATTACCTCTCCTACGGGAGCTGCCGTCAAAGACATTCTGTCCGTACTGGCATCACGATGCCCAGCAATCCCTGTCCTTATCTATCCGGCTGTTGTTCAGGGAGAGGACTCTGTCGCCTCGTTATTAGCAGCACTTCGTCGCGCACAACTCAATCCGGTGTGCGATGTTTTGATTATTGCCCGAGGTGGAGGATCTATTGAAGATCTCAATGCTTTTAACGACGAAACACTTGCCAGGTCTATTCGCGCTTGCGCTATCCCTGTAATCAGTGCCATTGGCCATGAAATTGATTTTACTATTGCAGATTTTGTAAGTGACTGGCGTAGCCCTACCCCTTCAGCTGCCGCAGAAAAAGCATCACCCGATCAATTTGATCTACTGGCACGTATCAAATCACTCGCGACACGGTTGGCACAAGTTCAGCAACAACAAAGTTTGCAGCTACAACAAAGACTCGACTGGGCGCAACATCGATTACAACAACAACACCCCATGCATCGTGTACAAACATTGAAACAAAAGCTAAACGAATTACATCAACGCCTTGCCTATGTGGTTAATACTCATCTCACTCAAGCGCAACAGCAACTGCGCCATGCCAATAGTCGCCTACTAGGACGTAGTCCTGCGTTAGTCTTACAGCAGTTTTCTTTACGCTTAAACCACTCCTTAAAATACCTGCACGACGTAATGAAACAACAACTGTCACATCATCAACACACACTAGGCTTAGCGGCCAACGCTTTACATTCAGTCAGTCCACTGGCGACGCTTGATCGCGGCTACTCTATTGTTACTTCAAAGGATAATGGCAACGTAATCACTGATACTGCACATATAACAGCAGGCGATGCTATTTCAGCACGATTGGCGCATGGCTCTATTGATTGTACTGTGAATAAAGTCTATAAATAGAAGACAGATGCCAGTCTTGCTACTGATAATAATATCACTTGCAAGGTCAGCGAATGAACTCATGTTAAATCGAATCCAGGGACTAAAAAATTTAGACCAAACTTGAACACTTCAAGTGGTTTTTTATGTCATAGGTTCGCGCATAATAATTATTACGACCAAGCCAAAACAAAGACCAACAACAGGAAACCTACCACAATATGGTTAAAATACTATTAAGAAAACTTGCAGGGTTACTATTAATTTTCGGATTACTCAGCAACGCTCCTTTGCATGCTTCCATTATGAACCAAACCAACGCAGTCCCAGGTGGCGTGATAGTCATTAAGCTAAATAAAGCATTATCAAGGCAAGCCCCTAAAGCAGAATTTATGGGCCGCAAAATTATGGTGACTCGTGGTTCAGCATCAGATCCTCACTGGTATGCCGTCATCGGTGTTCCCTTAAAGGTCAAGCCCGGTCGTTACCGCCTGCGGGTCACAAGTAAGGCCATGAATGGGGCGTACCATAAAAACACCTATCGATTTAAAGTCCGTTACAAAAAATATCGCGCCCAATATATTACGCTTAAAAATAAACGCAAAGTTAACCCTTACAAGCGCGATCTAACACGCATTTTTGCTGAATACAAAGTAATTAAAAAAGCGTATAGCAAATGGACCCCTAAAAACAAAGTCCCTCTAAAATTTAGCCCTCCAGTCAGAGGTCGGTTTTCAGGCTCGTATGGCTCAAGACGATTTTTTAATAATAAACCTCGCCGACCTCATAGCGGAATGGATATCGCTGCGCGTAAAGGCACCTCTATAAAAGCGCCTGCTAAAGGCCGAGTGATTGCTATTGGCCATTACTTTTTTAATGGCAAAACTATTTTTCTGGATCACGGCCAAGGACTCATAACACTCTATAGCCATGTGAATAAAATCAAGGTCAAACCAGGCCAGTATATAAAACGTGGCCAAGTAATTGGGACGGTAGGCAGAACCGGTCGAGCAACCGGCCCCCATCTACATTGGACAGTACGCCTCAATGGCACCAGTGTTGACCCCGCCCTGTTTATGAATAAACGGTACAACCGAAAAACCAGTCGCCGCAAGAAACGTCACAAGCGATAAATTCATATTAAATAGGACAGTCATACCCATAATTGATCATGGTAATTCATGACAAACCCATGACTGTCCTAATTCATCAGAGTGTTAATATCGGGCTCGATTGAATGACAAGCTTGCCATTATTGCTAATGAACAAAGAACGCTTCAAAAGACTTGTCACAAATAGTTCTCTAGACGTTATCACTACGCTTGAAACCCTGCAGAGACGCAGGTAAACCAATTTTAAATTGAATACTCACTCACTCCAAGCTATCACCCCAAGCACTCACCCGAACTCTTACCCAAAATAGCTTCTTCCTTAAACCCTCTTTTGAATATTCGTCGTTATTAGTTATAACTGGCTATGTACATGTTTGAATATTTTAATGCCCACCCGACAAATAGCGGGCAAAATATTGAATATTAACGGATGTAATTAAACAATTAACGACGTATTCCCCCATTTAACGTGGAGAATATCGAGTATTGAACATGTACGTCGGTCCTGAACTTCAACCAATACTGGGTTACAAAACCCAAATGGACCCACATGAACTACTCACAATCGCTAAATCCCCCTGCTTCAATGGAAATTCGCAAGAAATTTACACAATTTTGTGCAAATATTTCAAATGCCTACTTCCATTTTACTCCGGCTTTTATTAATCTAGGCCGCATAATGGATGATTTACCTGATGAAGAATTAATGCTCAAATATGCGGCTGGCGAAACCAGAGCATTTGAGATCCTGTACACTCGGCATAGAGGCGGTCTTTATCGCTATCTTGCTCGGCAATGCCGAAATAATGCCATCGCTGAAGAGCTGTTTCAGGATGTATGGATGAACCTGATCCGTACACGTGAACGCTATACAGTAAAGGCAAAATTTACTACTTTTGTGTACCGTATGGCGCACAACAAACTTATCGATCACTATCGCAAGCAAAGTAAAGGCGTTCCAGCCTCTTTCGATGATGACGACTGCCCGGATCTTGATACCATCGAGGATCAAACAAGCGAAACTCCAGTTGAAATTCTGGAAAATGAAGAAAAACTCGCGCAATTAAAAAGAATGGTCAATCTTTTACCCGATGCACAACGAGAAGCGTTCTTACTAAGAGAAGAATCAGGATTAAAACTCGAAGATATCGCAGACATTACTGGAGTGAATGTCGAAACAGCCAAAAGCAGACTGAGATATGCGGTTTCCAAACTAAAATCAGCATTACTGACTGAAAACCTGCAAGCTGAAGGAGGTGGAGCATGAACAAGACCCCTGAAGATAAAGAACTGCTAGATTCATCTTTCTCTGAGAAAGATCTGGACGAATATTTACGCGGTGATAGCGAAATCTCGCAGCTTTACCAGTCCACATTGAATCAGGAGCCTCCTTCTAGCCTGGACAAGCTAATTCTAAGCAAGGCCCGCGCGGCAGTTAAAAAGACACCCCAGAGGGTTACAGAGCCTCCTAAAGCCAGTTTTTTTAGCAATCTGCTGAATGCCTGGTTAGTGCCCACAGTATCACTAGCTTCTTTTGCTGCCGTCGCAGTAGTGGTGGCGGTATTAATCTCAAGCCCTGAAACAGGGATTGACGGTGACGACAATAACATCGCTGCTCGCGGCTCCTCCACTGGCACTCAAACGGTAAGCAGCGTCAAAAAAGGACAAAATATTGGTACTGAAGGTTTGCAAACCTCATCTCATATGACAAGCAAATCGGCGGACGCAGAAAAATGGATAAAAAAGATTAAGGCACTATATGCCAAAGGCGATCTTGATGGTGCAAAAAACAGTTTTAAACTGTTTCTAGAAAAGTATCCAAAATATCCGACCACTAAACTGAAACAAGCGCTACAGAAAACAGGGTTGCTTAAAAAGTAATCGTTTAACGAGCTCCAGCTTACATTGGAACTCGTTAATTTTTATTGCTGATTCCTAGCCCTAATTTATTGCTGTAAAAACTTCCTGTCTATTCTATTGATTACTACTCTTATCTGAATGCTATAATGGCAATACCCGCAAAACTGTAACACTTAAGTTAACAATCTAATTGAGCTCGCGGCAGTGGCTTGCCTCTATAGCCGCGATGTTGCATAAGCCTCAAGACTGCCCTATATTCTTACAGGGTAACCTGGTTAATCGTTCAATAAACTTGACTGGGTATATTATAATTAACGATTGAAGTGGCTATATTTAGTCAGTCTACTAAAATACGATCAATAATAATTATCAATCATTTATCAGGAGTTAACTTTATGTTAAAAAAAATAATCACAATCATTTCACTTACACTTATCAGCAGCAGCCTACTGGCGGTTAGTCTTCAAAATAAAGACAGTAAGTCTTACAGTATTAAAATCAAGAGCAGCTCATCGACTATGACTGGCTCTATCAGTGGCGGCACGGTTAAAGGATCAGTTTGTAGTAAGTGTAAGATTACTGTCGATGGTGTTGGTTCAATCGATGCAAGCGGTTCTGACAGGGTCGTCATAAAAGGCGGAAGCTTATCTAAGTAAAGAAATTATAGTTCGGGTTGGCCGTTTAGGTCTCCCGAGCTCAAATTAAACTCAGTAGGTAGACAAATATTTCACACTAGAATTTCTTACTGCTGAATTAAAATAATACTGTTAAATTTTATTTCTGAGCAGGTAAATTGTTCGACTGAACATATTGCACACAAGGTTTATAGTTCAGGCAAAAGAATAGCGAAACAGCCCAGATATAAATTGCTTCTTGAAGGTTGCCCGTCATCACTAAATGGGCAACTCCACTCAACATGGCAATATCTGATAATACAATTCCAAATTTCATATAAAATTTAATTTGGCGAGCTTCCTGACCGAGCAACACAAAATTTCGATTGATTGCTTTGAATTCTTTTTTAATACGTATGCGTAAGACATGGAAACGTAACAGGACATAAGTAGAGGGGATAATAGTCGCAATACCAAAATAAAAAGTATAAATACCATATTGAGGGAAGGTCTTGGTAAAAAAACCAAAATAACTCAGAGCAACAAAAAGACTAATAAACAAAAAAGATTGAAATAAAACACCACGCCATATTTTCGCTACATCATGAAAATCGAGGTCTTGTGCTTTAAAATGTTCTATACACTTCATTGAATCAGTTTTACTCACTCTTAACCCAATATTAACGGCCCACACGGAATAGTCATCACCCGCCATATTAAAAATAGCGCGTATCCAAGACCAAAGTAATTTCTTGCTGAGTGCCTAGCTATATAGAAATCTATGCAGGAACTGTGCGCGATCTTGTTATAGTGTTTTAATGACTTACCTATATATAACCATAGTCTGAGATAAGAATCCAATCTTTGCGGTCGGTCACAGAATATTTAGTGGTGATGAGAATAATCAAATAGTTGACACAAGCTATGAGTTGTTATTTTTTGCTTTTCACCCATTTCATCAAACGCTTCTTACGTGCAATTTGACGTGGCGTGAGTTTATTTCGCTTATCTTTAAAAGGGTTTTGTCCTGTTTTATATTCGATTCGAACAGGCGTTCCTGTCAGACGAAGCTGTTTTCGATAGGTGTTCATTAAATAACGGGTATAGGCTTCCGGCACTGCCTCTGTTTGATTGCCGTGTATCACGATAATAGGCGGGTTCTTACCGCCTTGATGGGCGTAGCGTAGTTTAATTCGATGGCCGCGCACTAGTGGCGGCTGATGCTGCGCAATCGCATGCTCCAGAATTTGTGTTAAACGCTGTGTTTTAAAATCACTAATGGACGACGCATAGGCTTTATTCACGGTGTCAAACAAATGTCCTACACCAGTGCCATGCAAGGCTGAAATATAATGAAATTCAGCGTAGTCAATAAAAGTAAGCTTACGATCCAGATCTTGTTTTATTTGATCACGATCATCGGGGTCCATTCCGTCCCACTTATTGACGGCAATCAATAGTGCACGGCCCGCATCTAGAATATACCCTAGCAAGGTAACATCCTGGTCTGAAATCCCTGAATGCGCATCCATCACCAGAATAACTAC
>VAOX01066696.1_pt1 | contig 33129 bp, 28 predicted proteins | sample 3393891 | NCBI WGS metagenome assembly VAOX01 (sample SAMN08290429, study PRJNA428436) | hydrothermal vent metagenome | isolation source: Deep-sea hydrothermal vent chimney | place: Indian Ocean: Southwest Indian Ridge | depth 2822 m m
AGACCCTCCAAAATCTTGCAGATTTTTCGCGTGCTGACCCGTCATTAGCATCAATATTGTAATTTATTTAAGGGGTTTGATTTTATAGGCTACAAGTACAAAAATGACTTTAACGACGGGGTCAGACCCTCCAAAATCTTTCAGGTGACTTCGCGTACCGCCCCGTCGTCACTAAGGCATTACCAGAGATTAGGGTCAGACCCTCCAAAATCTTGCAGATTTTTCGCGTGCTGACCCGTCATTAGCATCAATATTGTAATTTATTTAAGGGGTTTGATTTTATAGGCTGCAAGTACAAAAGTGACTTTAACGACGGGTCTGACCCCTTGGGGTCTGACCCTAGCCTCTGATATTTTAACGGAGTTTTATAGGTTTTAGTTTTCTCTTCACCGACTTCAATAAATTACGTGACATCATATTGATCGAAGTTACGTGACACCATATTGATCGCGATAAGCCTGAATGGCAGAGAGCTCTTCGGTCATACCTGAAGTATGTTCAAGATGTTCTACTAATTCGGTGAGCGAAATGATACTGGCCACTTTTAGCTGGTAATCTCGCTCTACCTCTTGAATGGCTGAGGTTTCACCCTTGCCGCGTTCTTGTCGATCCAGTGAAATCACTACGCCCGCTATGGTAGCGCCACTGTTTTTTATGATATCTACTGACTCTCGTACCGAAGTTCCCGCAGAAATTACATCATCAATAATTAATACTCGTCCCTTCAGTGGACTACCAACAATCAATCCACCTTCGCCATGATCTTTTGCTTCCTTGCGATTAAACGCATAAGGAATGTCGATGTTATGATCTATCGCAAGGCTTACCGCGGTCGCCGCAGCGAGTGGGATACCTTTGTACGCAGGGCCATACAGGAGGTCAAATTCAATATTAGAGTCGACAATAGCAGAGGCATAATATTGTCCTAATCGTGCCAGGCTGGCACCTGTATTAAACAGACCACTATTAAAAAAATAAGGACTTAAACGGCCAGATTTAAGCTTAAATTCGCCAAAACAAAGCGCCTTGATTCCGGTCGCAAACTCGATAAATTCTTGCTGGTATTTTTCCATAGATAGTAGGCCCATGATAGCGTTGGCTGCAGAGTATAAGAAAGATAGAGGCAGATCTCAATTATTTCTCGTTATATGCCATGCCTACTTGTGTTTATAGCAGTCGTGGCAATGCTATAAAGTCGCTTAAGCTGAGTCAGGTGCTGGCGTTTAGGCACTTGAAAGTGCTTTGGATATTAGCAAAATTTTTAGTCAGTGATGCCTAAAATCAAGAGTAGTTGCCGTGCGTGTATTTATGTCTGTCATGGCAATCCCACAAGGTAGGGCATAAAACTCCGTGATTTAAGTGTTTTCGTCTACACACTTGTGGCTGACCCTAAATTAACGGCATGCTAATATTGGGTCGAATTCTTGTAGGGAGTTGTGAATGAAAGTCATTAGTTTGAATGCGAACGGCATCCGTGCTGCGGGACGCAAAGGTTTTTACGACTGGATGAAGCGCCAGCAGGCAGAGGTGGTCTGTATCCAGGAAACGAAAGCGTGGCGTGAACAACTGGATGATAAGCTCTATTGGCCAAAGAATTGGCATGGTCATTTTGTGGATGCTTCGAAAAAGGGCTATAGCGGTGTTGCTATATATAGCAGAGTAAAGCCCGATAAAATTATTGAGGGGATAGGGTGGGATGCTTTTGATAGCGAAGGGAGGTACTTGCAGTTTGATTTTGGTAAATTAAGTGTCATTTCAATCTATCTCCCATCAGGGTCGTCCAAGGAAAGTAGACAAGAATTCAAATACGAAGTGCTGGATTATCTCGCGTCGGTGCTTAAAAGTATGCGCCGCAAAAAAAGAGAGTATATTTTGTGTGGTGATTGGAATATTGCACATAAAAAAATCGATATCAAGAATTGGCGAGGTAACCAGAAAAACTCTGGATTTCTCCCTCAAGAGCGAGCATGGATGGATTATCTTTTTGGTGATTTAGGGTACGTGGATGCGTTTCGCGTGGTAAATCAAAAAGAAGATCAGTATACCTGGTGGTCTAATCGGGGGGAGGCTTGGGCAAATAATGTTGGGTGGCGCATAGATTATCAGGTAGCAAGTTCAAAAATTGGAAAAACAGCGGTAAAAACAAATATATATACCGCCAAACGCTTTTCAGATCATGCACCATTAACTATTGAATATGACTGGGAGATTGGGAAAGATTAGTATTCTTGCATATATTTGCCATATATCATTAGAATTTTATAATTAAAATAAAGGCTTAGCAGTTGAACTAGTTAAGCCTATTGGCCCACTACAGGCCCTATTTGAGCAATTCAACCGCTAATAATGCTGCTACAGTTGTAAAATGAGAACCGAAGATTGCATTTGGTGGTATATTTCATAATAATAATATGGAATTAAAATAAAGCCGGGACAATGATAGCCTGAATTTATGTAGGTAAATTGTGAAAAATCACATTGTGAACGTATCCACATATCTTATACAACAGACAGCAGGATTTTAGGCTATATACTATTATTATGCAGTATATGTTTTATTATATTAACGGTACAAATTTTGTATTGGCACTGTGTATTTTTATAGTGCAGGAAACAATTGAAAAGTGCTCAACTATTAATCGCAATGTACGCCTTTTATGAGTGAGTGTCTGTTTTTGATAAGTGAGGCTTGTTTATCAAATTCTAACATTTGTAGGAAAAGGGTGTTACAGACCATTGTTATTCCAGTAGTTCAGAATGTATAAATTAATCCAGACCGTATGAATTAATCGTTCCAGAATGATTAACTTGTATGACTGACGAGTAAAAATTCTTAAGGTAACATATCGCATGGGTGCAGCTAGAGAGCTAGTAGACAAGAAAGTTTTAAAAAGTCTGGTACCGCTCAATAAACTTTCCGCCGTTCACTTAAAAGAAGTCACCAAAAAATCAGTGATTGAAGAAGTTGCGTCAGGCAAATTCTTGTTTCGTGAAGGAAAGCGAGATTCCCAAACATTTTATGTATTGTCAGGTGAAGTGACCTTGACTCAGGGCAAGGAATTGATTGGACGAATCAAGGGCGGCAGTTTGCAAGCCAGAGAACCCTTGGCGAACGAGCAGCCGCGGCGTGTGAGCGCGCGAACAAATTCCAAATGTACTATTATGCGAATTGATACCAGCTTGCTGAATGTGATGCTGGATTGGGATCAGTCATCTCAATATGAAGTTACTGAAATTCAGTCTGATAAAGATGAAGACTGGATGACCAAAATGCTTAAGTCAGATTTGTTTTCACATCTGCCGGCACAAAATATTCAGCAAATGATAATGCGCATGCAAGAGGTTTCTTATGATGCGGGTCAGGCAGTCATTAATCAAAATGAGGATGGTGATTGCTACTACGTCATTAAGAAAGGTCATTGCGTCGTGTCACGTCAGACATCAACTGATAGTAAGCCAGTATTAATTGCTGAATTACATGATGGCGACGGTTTTGGTGAAGAAGCCCTTATTAGTGAAGGTCCTCGCAACGCTGCTGTCACTATGATCACCAAGGGTCGTTTAATGCGGCTTTCAAAAGTAGATTTTACTGAGTTATTGCAAAGTGTATTGGTGACACGGGTTAATTTTCACGAGGCAGCGGCACTGGCACGAGAAGGAGCCAAGTGGCTTGACGTGCAGCTTCCTGGTGAAAGTAAAGAGCGGAGTGTCCCCGGTAGTTTAAATATACCTTTGCAAGCTTTGCGTGATTCTAAAGAACGGTTGAACCAACGTGATACCTATCTAGTGATGTGTAATGACGGTTATCGCAGTGCTAGTGCGGTATTTGTGCTGGGACAAATGGGTTTTGATGCCGTATTACTCGAAGGCGGCTTGCAATCAGTTCCAAATAAAGAGTTGCAAGAACTTAAACCAAAGGATGCGACGGTAGTTCCCATTAAGGCACCGAAAATTCCTGAGCCTACGAGTCGCAAGCCTACACGTCAAAAGACTTCACCACCAAAAGAACCGCCCGCTAAGTCACCAGCCAACAAAGAAGCGGCTAGTCGCAAGATTATTAATGATCTTAAAAATAAGGCGAAAGACAGTCAATCAATTGAAAATCTCATCATCGATAAAAAAGCAAATCAGGCGCAGATTACAAAACTTGAAGATGAGTTGCAGCGTGCACGTAATATAGTAGGGCAGCAGCGCGATGAAATTTCCGAGTTAAGTGAAGAAAAAGAGAAGCTCAATACACAGTTTGCCAAGCTCAATGACAAGATCGAGGGTGCTCAGTCAGAAAAACATACCGTGGATGAGCTTCATGAACAGCTTGAAGAAATGCAGTATGAGCATGAGATAGAGCGCAAGCAACTTGAGAAAGAAATTCAAAAGCATAAAAAGTCAACGGACAAAGTGTCTGGGGCGCGTTTAGAGGTTAAGGAACTCAAAAATGAGTTGAAAGAACAAAAAGTAGCACTTGCCTCAGCAGAAAAACTTATGCAGGGCCTTAAAAAGCAAACAGACAGCCAGCAAAATCAGTCAGATAGTTCAGTGGGTAAGCTAGAGTCGCGTGTAGACCAGCTCCAGAATGAATTAGGGACTCAAAAAGAATTGCGTACTCAGGTTGAAGATGAGCTAAAAGAACTTAAGACTAATTTTTCAGAAGAAAGTCAAACTGCTAGCAACAAAATTAAATTGGTGAATGATGAATTAGGACGTGGCAGGGAAGAGTATCGAGATCTACAACAACGCTTGACTGATATGATGTCTCATAAAGAGGCATTGGAAAGAGAAAAACTTGAATCAGATCAGGTAAGAGCCAGTTTAATTGAAAAGCAAGACGGCCATAGTCGTAGCTCAAAAGAGACGATTAGTCGCCAAAATAAAGAATTAGAATCGCTAAAAAACGAATTGGACAGCAGTCGTAGCTTGTTAGAAAGCATTACGGAGTCTGCACAACAAGAATCTGACAGTCAGGTTTCTGAGCGTGAAAAAGAATTTCTTGCAAATTTACAACAGCAACAAGATAAGGTTAAAGGCCTTGAAAAGCGAAACTCTGAATTGCACGAACTGTTAAAATCCAGTGAAAAAAATATTGATAAATTAAAAGAACAGAAAACAAAAATTGAATTCGACTGGCAAGCAGCTGAAACCGCACGCACTGGTTTGGTGGAACAACAGGATGCTGCATCAAAGAGAGCTCAAGATAAGCTCGATTTGATGAGTAAACAACTTAATGAAGAAACTAATAGCGCTTCGGGTTTAAAGGAGAAACATGAAGAGGTCTTGGGTGCTCGCGATGAACGAATTAGTGCATTGCAAAAACAAAATGATGGTTATCGAGCTCAAGTTGAGAAACTGACGAATGATCTTGATAATTCTTCCAGTACTTTTAGCGAAAATGAACAAAAGCTACAGTCTGAAAGTCAGGGACTTAAAGAACAGGCTAAACAACATGAATTAAAAATCACCGAAATGTCGCAATTGCTCGAAGCGTTGGAAAATGAAAAGTCTTCTATTGAAGAAGCAAAAATTGATTTGCAAAATGAAAAACGAGAAGCGGATGAGGAGTGGTCTGAAAAATACGAACAGCAAGTCAGTGATTTTCGCGCAGCAAAATATCGTAATGATCAACTTGAAACTGAATTAAATATTGTAAAAACTGATTTTGATCAGGGTAAAAAACGTTTAGATGAGCTTGAAAGTGAACGCGGTGAATTGCTGGATCAAAATCAACGTCTAAGTCGTAAGCAAGAAAGTAGCAGTGAAAGTAGTAGCGAAGAGTTAAAAACTGCACGTACTGAAATTCGTATCGCCGAGCGAGAGTTCGATCGTGAACGTCAAGTGAGTAAAGCAAAAATTAGCGAGCTTGAACAAGCGAGTTGTGAGCTCGAGGATGAAGTTAAAAAATATAGTGAGTTACAAATTATTCTGGAAGAGAAGAATCAGGAGTTTGAGGATGAACTGAATTATATCCGTGAACATCCGGGTAATAGTGAAGATCACGAGAAGGAAATCTATCGCTTAAAACGTTTACTGTCTGAGGCCCAATCGAGTGGTAAGAAAGGCAAGGGTGGTCAAAGCGAAATTTATGTTGAATTGCAACAGGAAATGGTTCTGTTAAAAGGCGATTTTTCAGACTTACAAAAGAAGCACAGTGAAGCGGAAAATGAAAAGCGTGCGATTCAACGGCAGTTGGAGCGTGCGAACAAGGTTGCAGAGAAGTCAGGTGGTAGTCAAGTTAAAGAGCTGAGTAAATTAAATCTTCGTCATGAAAAAGATATCGAAGAGCTTAAAACTGATTTGGCCCTGGCCAAGAGTTCGGCAACAGAGTCTGAATCCAGAGTGAAGAGTTCACAGAAAATTCTTACTGAGAAAGAACGACAGTTGCAGCAGCTGACACTTGAGATTCGTCAGGTGCAACAATCGAATGATCAATCTGCAGTCTTAAAAGATAAAATAGAAGATATTAAGCGCGATACAAAAGATCAGCTTAAGCACTATCAGTATGAATATGAAACCATGGTGCAAAAAGGGCGTGAAGAAAATCGTAAGTTACGCTCCGAAGTAGAGCGTTTACATCAACAGCTGCAAAACCAGATGATGGGCGCGCAAGCAGCAGTCCAGGAAAATGTGTTACCACTTGATTTGCCTCCGACGAATAACGACATGACGCCGTTGGAAATTGAAGATTTAAATGCGCCTCAAAGCCAAAATTTTGATGCAGCGGCATCAGGTCGCTTCACAGTTCCTCAGGCTGCAACTCCTCGTCCTGCTCAAGCAGCACGCCAACAAAGACCTGAAACCAGAAGCGATCGCATATTTGGTACAGCAAATGATGGTGCAGATATTTTTGGCGAACCCGACACTTTTAATGAACCTTTTAATTTTGCCAGAGCTATTATTATCGTCTTGATATTAGGCTTGGGCGGCGGCGGCGCCTACTGGTATTTTGAAATCTACCTCAAGATGCAACAAGAAGTTAAAAAGGATCAAGCAAAAAGTTCAACGCAAACACCGGTAAAGCCAGTCGTGCGAGCTAAACCAGTGGATAACAGGACATCTCGGCAGAAAAGGCGGGAAGCAGCGAAACTTGCACGCCTTGAGAAAGAACGTAAAAGAAAAGAGGATCGGGCGAAAGCACGAGAATTAAAGAAAGCAAGCCGGGTAAGGCCTGGCAAAACATTCAAAGATACTTTGCGTGATAGAACAGCAGGTCCATTGATCGTCACTTTGCCAAGTGCTCCTTTCTTAATGGGAAGCAAGAATTCAGCATTGGATAAAAATGAAACGCCACAACATCAAGTACGATTGAAGCGTTTTGCCATTTCAAGGACAGAGATAACCTTTTCGCAGTATGCGAAATTTGTTCAATCTACAGGTCGCCGTATGCCTGGTGATAAAGATTGGGGTAAGGGGTCACGGCCAGTGATCAATGTTAGTTGGCTGGATGCGGTTGCTTATACCAAGTGGCTGTCAAAGCAAACGGGGCATGTTTATCGTCTGCCAACCGAAGCTGAGTGGGAGTTTGCTGCACGTGCAGGCACTTCCACAGAATATTTCTGGGGAAATGATTCAGGTAAACGTCGGGCAAATTGTTTTGATTGCGGTTCTCGGTGGGATAGCCTACAAACTGCGCCAGTGGCAAGGTTTAAGCCCAATCGTTTTGGGCTTTACGATGTCCTTGGTAACGTCATGGAGTGGACAATTGATTGTTACCACCCAACCTACAAGGGGGCTCCTATGAACGGTAGTGCCTGGATCTCGGGTAGTTGTAAGACACGGGTATTACGGGGTGGGTCTTATAAGAGCACAGTAGATGCTGTCCGTAGTGCGACTCGTGAGCATCTTCCTTCTGATACCGTTAACAGTCAAATTGGTTTTCGGGTAGTACGAGAACTGTAAAAGCTCTATTTCCATAGTTTATGGTGAGCTGTTTATATTATGCATAATATCTTAGCTGTTGGTGTTGCTACGATTGACATCATTAGCATTGTTGATCAATATCCGACTAGTAATGAAAAAGTACGGGCTACGTGCCGTTATATACAGCGCGGGGGTAATGCTTGTAATACTTTAGTGGTGTTAAGTCAGCTCGGACAAAAGTGTCATTGGTTGGGTACTTTAGCGGATGATCATTTTTCGAAAACAGTAATCGATGATCTCGACTTTTATCATGTAAATCATTCAGAGATTATCTATCATCAAAATAGCAGTACGCCACTCTCTTGTATCACCGTAGACTCTAGTACTAATAGTCGATCTATAGTGCATTACCGCCATCTACCTGAGCTTGATGTTGATCAGTTTGCATCATTGGATCTCTCTGATTTTGACTGTATTCATTTTGAGGGTCGAAATATTGAGCAAACGGAGCTAATGCTAAAATCCGTGATGAGCGGTGATCATGGTCAACTCGTCAGTCTTGAGGTAGAAAAGGTGCATAGTGGCATTAGCAAGCTTTTTTCGTACGCAGATATAATAATGTTTTCGCGTGATTATGTTCTGTCTCAACATTATTTGACTGCTACTGAATTTTTACAGGCACATTATGATCCGGAAAAGTACAAAGCTTTGTTTTGTGCCTGGGGGAGTGAAGGGGCTTGGGGAATCGATCAAACTGGCCTTTATCATTCCCGCGCAGCGCCAGTCGATACTGTAGTTGATACTACAGGGGCTGGTGATGTTTTTAATGCGGGAATAATTAACGGGATGCTTGAGGGGAAAAGTGTTCAAGATATCCTTACTAATGCTTGTGTATTGGCGGCACAAAAATGTGCCCAACAAGGATTTGATTTAGCGTTAGATAATAGTCTGTGAGGTATTTGCGTGGGCTAACGGTTAGAAAATTGCTTGCTAATTTTAAGCGATAAAGGCGCTGGCTGAGCGTACAGCCAAATTTGGTTTCTACAAGACAATGCCTGCATTATTGATATGGTAAAAAGTCAATTCAAAACTTAATCAATCTTGTGACTTGATGAAGCTTTCACAATCGATGCAAGCCAATTCTTCCGGTAAATTACCTTTCTTGCTTGTCTTTTTCTCTTGTTCAACTGTTTGTAATTTCAGTTCAACAAAATCTTCGACAATGGGTTGCCATTGACTGTAGAGTACTTCTTCATCATATTCCGCACTGTCATCAATAGGGGCTATATTTCCTGAACTCATATCATACACCTTTAACATGGTATTGCCTCCGTTAATACCTCGTGAACAGTTACTTACTGTATCGGCTTGTCTCGTTATATATTTAGTCACTTATTAGTAACGAAAGGTTCAATCTATTTGGGTTGGCAATAATGCAACAATATACCAGACCTAAGTTTCAATAATATTTCATTTTCGATTGAAAACCGATTTTCTTACCATTGGAAAGATGCAAGTCCTACGCCAAATTATTAACCCCATATATTTAGCACTATTGCGTTTTTAGTCGTAAAGAAGTTTTATTCAAAGGCTTGGAGATAATCTGGATTAAAGACTTGCACTCGCTGCAGTAAGAACCTATATAAGAAATAGAGAAAGTTTTTTTGTCAGATAGGGAGTATGAAAATGCCACATAAAAATGCGCCCAGTATTGGTGCCTGGTTTAAAAACGAGGCAGGAGATTCATTCGAAGTGGTTGCGTGGGACGAAGAGGATGGCAATATTGAAATTCAACATTTCGATGGTACGATCGAAGAGTTAGACACAGATGCCTGGAAGGAATGTAAAATCGTCTCTATCGAACCTCCTGAGGATTGGTCAGGGTCCTACGATATCCAACGCGAGGATTATGGCGTTGATCTTGAGAGCAACTCGTTTTCTAGTCGTCACAATCCTCTGGATGAATTTGAGCAGTAAATAGTTTTAAAATAATTTTATAAAGCAGATAAAATTATTTGATTACCTTCTCATATTTAGTGTCAGAAATTACGAACAGTAAGCTATAATTAAAATATAGTTTGTTGAGTATTGATGCTGTTATTTGCCTATGAATGATAGCAAGTTTTACGTGTAGAGAGTTTTAGATACCCTTATTATTTGATGGAGGCTATTATGAAACGACGTCTGTACTATTTACTACCTGACCACACTGCAGCCAGAAATATTGTCAATGAATTGTTGCTGGCCCGTGTTCCTTTTAATCAAATGCATATAGTTGCTAAAGACAATGCTGATATGTCGGACTTGCCGGCAGCAGGTATGTTGCAAACCAGTGATATCGTTCGTGCAATGGAGCTTGGGCTTGTTGTGGGCGGCATTACCGGGATCTTTGCAGGAATTGCTTTTAGTTTTATTCCATCGGTCACTTTATTTTCTTCAGGAGGACTAATTTTAATTTCCGCCATAGCAGGTGCCATTATAGGGAGCTGGGCAGCGGGCATGATTGGAATTAATGTCCCAAGTACTCGTTTAAAGTCTTTTACATCAAAGATTGAAAACGGCGAAATGTTAATGATGGTTGATGTCAGTAAAGACCAAATTAATGAAGTTAATGAATTAGTCACATCGCATATTGATGTTAGTGCCGCTGGAACAGAGCCCTCAATTCCGGCATTTCCATAATTATTTGCAGTACTTAAGAAGATAAAAAAAGCCCAAAATAATTTTGGGCTTTTTATTTTTGACGCTATACCAAAAAATCTATGATTTACTATTCATCATGTTTTCGATAATGGGATTGAGGATTAATTCCATTGCGAATCCCATCTTGCCGCCAGGGACAACAATGGTGTTTGGACGAGACATAAAAGAATCGTGAACCATATTCAGCAAGTGAGGAAAATCAACACCAATTTTCTTTGGATTGCGAAAACGAATGACTACAAAGCTTTCGTCAGGAGTAGGGATGTCACGAGCAATAAAAGGATTTGAAGTATCGACAGTAGGAACTCGCTGGAAGTTGATGTCTGTGCGAGAAAATTGTGGAGTAATATAATGTACGTAATCAAACATGCGGCGTAAAATTGTATCGGTTACCGCTTCAGCACTATAGCCGCGTTGCGCGCAATCACGATGAATTTTTTGTATCCATTCCAGATTGACGATCGGCACTACGCCTATTAATAAATCGACGAACTGTGCTGCGTTCACTTCCTCAGTAACCACGCCACCATGGAGGCCTTCATAAAACAAAAGGTCGCTGCCTTCAGCGATATCTTCCCAAGGTGTAAATTCACCTGCTTGTTGTTTGTAAGGCTCTGCTTCTTCTTCACTATGCAGGTAGTAGCGTTTTTTACCTGCACCAGTATCTCCATATGCCTTAAATAACTCTTCAACTTTGGCAAACAAGTTACTTTGTGGGCCAAAGTGACTTAAGGTCACTCCATCTGCCGCATATTTGTCGATAGCGGCCTTCATCTCTACACGGTTATAACGATGAAAACTATCGCCTTCGATGACTACCGGGTTAATGCCTTCACGACGGAAGATATGTTCGAATGCTACCTTGACCGTTGTAGTACCGGCACCTGAAGACCCGGTCACGGCAATTACTGGGTGTTTCTTGGACATGTGACGCTCCTGATAAATAAACAAAATCTGGCTTCAGCCGAGGCAAGCTTGTGCACTCAGTCTGATAAAATTTTTAAGTTGAATAGCTACCTACTGTGGAATCAGGAATATTGAATTCTTGATTTCTGGCCCATCTTGGGAAAATAGATATTAAAGCTATCATTCGGTTGAGCTCATCAAAACTAGATGTTAAATAGTTGTAAACCCAGCGCGATAAACAGCGGGTATTATACCTGAATACGTGTAAATATATTAATTAATTGGTTTTTTGCCCATTATCTCATCGTTTTATTCTGAATTTTGGCTGATGGAATATTTTTACTAATTATTTCAATGATTTATTGAGTTTCCGATTAAAGTTGGGAGGTTTTTGTCGGCATTTTTTCATGAATGGCCTGTTTCCTCCAGGCAAAAAAAACCCGGCGGTAATACCGTCGGGTCTGCCCATTCGGGCAAGAGAGACTAGCGAAACATCAATCACCAGTAAGAGGGATTCACTGGTGACAAAAATACAAACGCGGGAGCTGAGAAAAGGGGTTACAAATAGTAAAGTTATTCTTCGGAAATTTTGAAATGTTAAATGATTTGTAGTTAAAAAATAAAAAACATTGTTCTATGATTTATTAGGCACAAGATTATTCTTTACCACTGAATGTGACGCCTGTACCACCAAGACCGCAATAACCGCCGGGGTTTTTAGCCAAGTATTGTTGATGATAATCTTCTGCATAATAGAATTCAGTAGCAGCGAGGACTTCAGTGGTAATGGAATTTTTACCCGAGTCGTTTAACTTGTCCGCATAAGTTCGTTTTGATTCTTTAGCCTGGGTCTGTTGTTCAGCGCCAAAAGTATAGATACCCGAACGGTATTGTGTACCACGGTCATTGCCTTGACGCATGCCCTGAGTTGGATCATGCGCCTCCCAGAAAATTTTAAGTAAGTCTGAATAAGAAGTTTTGTCTGGGTCAAATACCACAAGGACTACTTCATTGTGTCCCGTCATGCCGCTACACACCTCTTCATAGCTGGGGTTTTCAGTATGACCCGCCGCATAGCCCACAGCAGTGGCGGCTACGTTTGCCTCCCAGAACTTACGTTCAGCCCCCCAAAAGCAGCCTAAGCCAAAAATGGCCTTTTGTAGGTGTGCTTTGAAAGGCTCCAGTATATTATGACCGGTGACAAAGTGATGCGGGCTGACCACTATTTTATTTTTACGACCGGGAAGAGCTTGTTCTTTGGAAGGGAAGAGTGGGTTTTGGTCATGCGGTGACATTATGAATTGCTCCTGGAGTATAATAAAATAGTAATACTGACTGCGGACTATATTCTTATAATAAATGAAGAACTTCAAGTAATGAAATTTTCGCAGAAACCTTTAAAATAATTCCTACATTTAAGCAGCATTAAAATCTAAACACTATAAAAGGCAAAAATATGAATTTGGTCGACATTGGGGTCAACCTGACAGGAAAGTCATTTAAGAATGATAAACAGCAAGTGGTAGACGACGCATTGGCAGCAGGCGTGGCAAAAATCATTATTACAGGGACAACAGAGTCTCATAGCCAACACGCTGCTAGTTTATCTGAATCTAATCCTGACGTGCTGTTTGCGACTGCGGGCATTCATCCTCATCACGCGAGTGATCTTAATGATGGCAGTATTCGAGTGTTGGCTGACCTCGCTAAGCACAAGCAAGTGGTTGCTATTGGTGAATGTGGTCTTGACTATAATCGTAACTACTCGCCACGTGATGCCCAATTACGGTGTTACGAATTGCAGTTGGAATTAGCGGTAGAGACCGGGTTGCCGGTATTTTTGCATCAGCGAGATGCCCATGATGATTTTATAAAAATTTTAAAGATGTATCGTGACAAAATAGCGGGTGGCGTGGTTCATTGCTTTACTGGCAGTGCAGCTGAAATGAAGGAGCACCTTGAACTCGATATGCATATTGGCATAACCGGTTGGATATGTGATGAACGGCGTGGTAAGGAATTACAGGAAATTGTGCGGGAAATTCCTTTGAATCGTTTAATGATAGAGACGGATGCTCCGTATCTAATGCCACGTTCGATTAAGCCGCGACCCAAGTCGAATCGTAATGAACCGAAGTATTTACCGTATGTGTGTGAGACGGTGGCTCGCTGTATGGGAATCGATCCAAAAAAAGTGGCACAAGCAACTACGCTGGCCGCGATGGAATTATTTAAATTTTCTTAATAGGTTTAGTCGTGGCGAGTGTATCAATTTGGCTGAGTGGGCGCCGCAAGGCAATGGCGGTAACATTGTCGCTATGACCTTGCGCATCATCAATAGCTTGTTGTGCTAAAGTTTGTAGTTGTAGCTCCAGGTTACTTGCGCTAATCAGTTTGTTGAGCTGGGGGTGCCCCAGGGTATGCCAAAATCCATCGCTACAAATTACGATTGCTTGTGAAGCATTCAATGGATTAAAAGTTTGTACATCAGGTGTTTGTTTTATGTTGCCGCCGAGACACTGATAGATACGATTGCGGTCAGGATGAGTGTCAGCTTCTTCTTCTGTAATTTCGTTTTGGTCTATCAATAATTGCACGACTGAATGATCTTTGCTACGCCAGAGAATATTTTTTTTATCGAATAAATAAAATCTTGAATCTCCCAGGTGAAGTGAAACAGTGGACCTGTCCGAACTGTATGCGACAACGCAGGTTGTTCTGGCATCCATTCCATCGGGATAATTTTTTAGGGAGGTTAATAAATCATGCTCGGCGAGCGTAAAAATTTTTTTAATAATCAGTTCAGGGTTGTGATATAGAAGAGAGTGATGTTTTTTAGCTTGGTATATAAAGCGTTCACTAAAGTAACGTGCTGCAAATCGGCCATTTTTATGCCCCCCTAAACCATCGGCGACTATAAATATGGCTTGCTTGTCATCAGTATAGTGTTCAGCACAGTCCTGATTCTCTGCACGATCCCCGCGCCGAGACTGCATAGTATGTTCGAGAACGTATTTAGTAGTATTATTCATGAAGTTAAATTAGAGTTCCTTAAACTTCTATTTCTATAATATGTGTTTATGATGAATTGTATCATAAGTAATTTTAGGTCGAGTAAATAATGAGGTGTCTATGAGTCAGCTAGAAATAAACATGAAAATTGATCCAATTAAAGGACATAAATCTACTGCGCTTGCCTGGCCTGTAGAACGAAATCCAGACCTGACTGAATCTTTTTCGGCTTGGCATGACCAGGGCGCTAATCGGGTGATGGATTTTCACGGGTCACCGATTAATCCGGATTTAGTTTTATTTTCTGATGGCAATCATCATATGGCCTTGATGGAGGCGGTACAGCAGTTTGAACAAGAACAGTCTTGTGCGATTTTCTATCTGACTTTACCGCCTGCGTTGTTGTTGCGATTTGCGCAAGCAGGGGGTGTTTGTATTGGGAACTTGTGTTTGCCTCTTGAGGCGAATGTATTTATCGGGCCTGACATTTACCTTGATAAGTTAGCGACACGCATTGAGTTATTGCCTAAGAAAAAATTCTCGGCAAGTGCAGGTTGTAGTATTGTTTTTCGTAAATCAGAATCTTTAATAGAAAAGGACGAGCCGGTCACCATTAAAAATTTGATGGCTTCAGGAAAGCGTTTGTTTATTTCGCATCCTGAAAATGAAACCGCAAGCTATGACGTTTATCGACAAACGTTTATCAATATGGCGTTATATGAAGGGGTGCCTGAAGTTGATGTACTGAACTGGTTAAGTGTTGAGGCAGGTAATATCGTATGGGGGCAAGATGTACATCATCGTGAGGTTCCTCTTGCGCTAATAAAAAATAACGCCGATTTTTCACTGGTGTATCATCATCTAGCGCTTCGCTACTCTCGTATATTTCCTGATCAACTCGATTATCAGGCGCTTTATTCCAGTGGTTCTGTTGAAGTGTCGGACGTGCATGTGTGTACAGAGTATTTTGTAAGTAGTTTGAGTGGTGGGCATGGACTGTCAGAAGCATTCTATACCTATATGCAATCCAATGAGGTGGCCGATATTTATACAGGTCATGGTTTATTAGTTTGAGGCCTGCTGTTAGTAATCTTATTGCGTAGCGTTATTAAAGCCTCTTGAATCAAAATAATGTTGGTTTAATGGGCTTTTATCAAGCCTCTTCATTTGCTTGGTCTTATATCCATCAATATTCAGCTGAGGTTTATATTTGATTCAGCTTTGATTCATAGCGGCAGGCTTATTATAGCCCCACATTATGTAAATTCGTCCGCAGGAGAAGAAAATGAAAATGACTAAATATTTCGCGTTAGTATTAATACTATTAACAGGTCAAGCAATGGCTGGGCCTCACAATGGTCATCAATCTGACAATAACTGGCAAATTCGTACTGATGCACAACGTTTAATTCACGCACAGCGTAGTTTACTTGTTTCTATTAATTATTATGGCGCAGGTTATAACCACGTTTCCAGAGATGTCACATTACTGATCCGTAAGACTGTACGTCTGCGTAACTCGGCTGATTATGGTCGAAGCCGTCATGTAATGCGTATTCAAATGCGTAACATTAGAGTTCAGCTTAATCATGTGCGCCGCTCAATTGTGAGAAATCGCCGCTTAAGACATGCTCGTGTGATTTCACATAAAGTTCGTAAAATTGCTTTCAAAACACGCATTTTGTCGCGGGATGTCTATAGTGCTCCACACCGTGCGTACTATTAAGCAATATTTAGGCATGATTCGTGAAAGGATAATGTCAACCCGACTGAAGTGGATTATGTTGGTGGACACTTACTAAAACCACTTTATTCAGGTAAAAAAAGCCCGCTTAAACGCGGGCTTTTTTCGTTCTGGTATTTGTCTAATCGAATTCGTTACTTGAACTCGATAAACAGAGCGGAGGTCCATGCCATGGAACCGTCACGTTGTCTGCCGGCAAAATAGACAGGTCTGAAACCATGAGGCCCGTTTTCAGCATTTACTTTAAGCGAACCAGATATGTCACGCGGAAGTTCTGCATCACACATACGTTCTGCGGCTATAAATAGTTCTGTCCCGCCCAATTCTTGACGCAATTGACCATGATCCATTAATTCTCTGCCAGTAATTTCCCATTCAAAGTTTGGGCAATGAACAAAGGGGTTGCCATCAAGTGGGTTGCCTACTTTTACGTAACCATCAATCGTACCCTCGATTTTGATTTTACAATTATCAAGGTTTGAGAGTTCAATTTCAATAACGTCTGCATCACCATAAGTATCCGAGCTAAAGCCAATAGCATTGCCTTTTTCGCGCCAGCAAGATTCTTCACTATGTTCGAAGCCCATGCCACCAAACTGATGAATAACGCCGTTACTAATCGTGATTTTTCCTTTCCAGTCAGCCCAGCGGTAACGATCCTTAATGCGGGCGCCTCCCCATCGAATACGAATACGGCGATCAGAATAACCGGCTTCTTCAATTAAGTTACGTTTGAAAATACAGCCTTCATGATCAAATGCTGCAATCTCATCCCAACCCGCATCACCGAGAAAACGGTAATCAATATTGGCATCACCATTTGATACCAGCTCATCGCCTTGTATATGATTGCCACAGTTCGATAAGGCGACCGTACGCTCACCCGTCGTGGCCCAGGTATGGCGCGCACGTAATGCTTCGCCAATGGTTTTACCATTTAACTCAGGCGATACAATGCCGGTGACGCCACCTTTAACTCCGAAGACAGCCGTTCCAGGAACACCTCCACCGCAGCGCCCACGATGTTCATCACCGTTTGATGAGGCGCCTAATTTATAGCCGCGAGCCATGGTCTCTTGATATAACCAGGGGAACTGTCCCCAGGCAGAACCAATTTCAACTAAGCGTTCTAATACAGGATGGTGCCAATCAAGTATGCAGCGACGACCCCCGACATGAGGCATTAGTAAATGTCCTTCAGGATCGTGAATATAAGTAGCATAAAGTTCGTCTAACGGCCAGGTGCCAGGTTGGATAGTGTCACCTTCCATATCTTCATTCCACTCGAAAGAACGGCTGACATTGCCATCAGCATCAAATGGAAATTCAGGTTGCTTGCCGTGTAAAAAAATGACGTTATGATCACCGCCTGCACAGGAATTGCCGCACCACTCAGTGCCTGGATAACAAACAAATTCCCCTTCAATATTCAAATCTTTAATTGTTTCAACCGCAATTTCCCAACGATCTTTAGTAATCTGAAAATCATTGGCGGTATAACCTAATACATCAAGTCCGGCAATATCACGCCCGTAGGTTAGATTGTAAACGGTGTTGTTGGTACCTACAGTATCATCTGAATGAACATGTAAATCACCGTAGTAGGTGCGAGGCCCACTCATCTCATCTGTCACAGTGACATAAAAAGTTTCACATTTAACACCAGGGAATTGAGGAACACTGATATTAATCGCCAGCTCACCAGCAGAGTCCATGGGCAAGTCTTTAATGACTGCAAAAGCCCAACCTTTATCAGCCAATGCGACTTGCTTATTATAGACTTGCTTGCCATTAAGTGTAGCGCTTACCTCTACCGTAGTGCCGGCATTGAAACAGGTGTTACCCCAGGAATCTTCAAGACGCATATGCAAAGGAAGCGTCTCACCTTTACGTACCATGCGTGAACCGACCATTACCATTTGTGTCGGGTCGCCGGGGATTATGTCCATCACGATATCGCCAGGAATATCACAAAAACGCGAAGTTCCAAGAGGATCAACGTAACAACGAAAGCGAAAGCCTTCTTCTACAAATGTTTGTACACGGGTACCAGGACCGCCCGACCGTTTATCGCCCAGGCGTATAATGATGTGGTCACTAGGTTTTACGTAACCATCAACGGTATCAACAATAATCGCTTTTTGAAATGGGCGCTCGTGGCCTTTTTGATCAAATCGCACCTTGAGTGACTGCACCGTTGCTGGACTCTGCCCTGGAACACAATCTGCCGCCTGATATTCTGCGGAGACATAGTTAGCACCTTTTGGGTCAGTGGTTTGAAACAATGCCCAGTCAGAATAAAATTTAAACGTTGCTTTAAGCCACGCGCCATCAGCAATTCCGGAGGCACCCACCTCATAGTCGAGTACAATTTCGTCCCATGATCCGGCAACCAACTCTGTAGTGTGACAGCTTACACTTCCAAGAAATGGCATGTCCTTGGTTTTATCGTATAGGCCTTCCGGGGTGATGTAGTCTCCCAGTTTTTCCTTACGTTCTTTCTCTGTCATTTTTTTCATACTGAACCTTTTCTCTTTCTATTGTTACCGTTTATGATCAATGTAGCTTGCCGTTTAAGGCACAAAATTTATTAACACTATAATTTTTGTGCCTTCCTAGGGCTGACTTGGTTATTTTGTGTCCGTAGCAGAAATGTGTCGGATATGATTGCATGGACCTATGATATATAGCAACATGTACATCATGTTGGGTCGGTCGTCTAGCCGACAGCAAAGAGATACTGAGCTCAATATTAATTAATGATGATGGTTATAACGAGGGATTAAGTAATGGACGAACTATGGTTTGTACGACCATACGATTTCTTGCGAGATTTTGATAGTCAGGCAGAGCAGGAATTATATGACATAGGCTTGTCGGTCACTGTCGATAAGGATCAACTAATATTTAATGCCGGTTCCCCTGGAGAATATGTTTACATCTTGCTTGAGGGCAGAATCAAGATTTATGAGCTCACTTCTGACGGAAAAGAAGTCATTCATTGGTTTTGTTTTCCCGGTGAATTGTTTGGTCTTGCTGAAATTGTACGCGGTGGACGGCGAGCAGTTGCCGCACAAGCATGCTCAAAAGTAAAAGTTATAAAAATTAGGCACAGTGAATTTGTCACATTTATGCAGCGCTATCCTGATGTGTCGTTACGAATAATTGACTTGTTATCTTGCCGCTTACGCGAGTTGGGTGACGTTATTACTAACTTGGTGGCTGATGATGTTACCGCTAGAGTGGTGAAGCTACTGACACGTTTAGGTGCGCGTTACGGGAGTGGTGAAGGCAATGAAGTACGATTGAATATCTGTCTGACTCATCAGGAAATGGCTGACATGATTGGTACCACAAGACAAACGGTCACTACAGTACTCAGTGCATTAAAGCGAAAAGATTTTTTGCGTATCGAAAACAAGATTATCTATATTCAGAATAATGACTGGATTAATAGTATTGTTGCAGGAAAAATAGTTCATTAGGGAGTAGTAACATTGATCATGGAGCGTTCTGATTAAGCTAAGCCTACCTGTTGTTATGTTAAAAATTTAGTGGGCAGTAAGTGGTTTTGCTAGATTAACTGTCTAAATGGTGAGCGACATCTCATTCTCAGCCTTAATTTCAGGTCATTTAGTAAATCTTGCTATAATAAACACATTGCAATAATGTGTGTCATAGATAACTACATAAAAAGTATTGTGATCTTTGTTTGAATTTTTTATAGTAAATTTAGTAGATGTTAATATTCATTCATTATTAAATTAGTGTCATCGTTTAGTAATGTTAATGATGTTTCATTTCACGTTTAAGCGATTTTCTATTAACTATTTAATCAGAGACTCAATTACATTTGTATAATGTCGCGTAGATGACAGTATATAAGCGTCGATCAATTCAGGATGGCGTTCCACACAAAAATAACTCAGAAGACCCAGGAGGTTTGAACGTGTCATCTGTCGATCGAGTTGGGGGAGACCAACTTTTAATTAATAATTTGCATTTCTCTTACGGGGATTTGACGATATTTGATAACTTAAATATCTCTGTCGAACCCGGTGAATTTGTATCCATAATTGGCCCGTCAGGTTGCGGTAAAACTACGTTGTTGAATTTATTGTCAGGCTTTTTAAAGCCGATGTCCGGCAGTGTATTGCTTCGAGGAGAGGCGCTTGCGCCTGAAGACCCACATTTTGGCTATGTATTTCAGCATGCTACTTTGTTTCCATGGTTGAGCACGGTTGAAAACGTAGAGTTTGGAATGAAAATGGAGGGTAAGCATTCAGCCCCCGAACAAAGAGAAAGAGCGCTACATTATCTAGCAATGGTAGGCCTTAAAGGTTTTGAAGATTACCTTCCAATGAAGTTGTCGGGAGGAATGCAGCAACGTGTTTCATTGGCGCGTGCATTGGTTATGGAGCCTCGTCTGTTATTAATGGATGAGCCTTTTGGGGCGCTGGATGCTATTACACGTGAGCAGATGAATGATGAGCTATTAGTGCTATGGGATAAGCTTGGTCAAACAGTAGTCTTTATTACTCACGATATTGATGAGGCTGTTTATTTATCTGACAGAGTTTTACTGCTTAACAGACCACCTCAAGGTATTTTTAAAGATCAGATTATTGAATTGCCACGTCCACGAAGCAGCAAGGAAACTCGGACAAGTGATCTTTTTTGGGAATATAAGAAAGACCTAATGTCAGATATTTTAGAAGTGTCAAAAAGCGAAGTGATTGCGTAAATGAGGTGTAATTAAGTGCATAGTTAATGTAATATCACTGAGGGGATAGAACTAGTAAGACTATAAGGAAGTAAAATAAAAGTAGTATAATAACCAGGAGACAATCATGAAATTGAAAGTCAAATATCTTCTTCCAGCATTGCTATTTAGCTTTGCATTTTTGACGGCCTGTTCCTCTGACAAGGGAGCTGATAAGCCTCAAGCAAAAAAGACCGCAAAATCCAGTAACAACAAAATCCGTATAGGTTGGGTTTACGCAATGGCTAATGCGCCAGTGCTTATAGCGAAAGAGAAAGGCTATTTTAAAGCGCAGGGCATAGACGTTGAGTTGCACGCCTATACTAGTGGACCTCGTGTAAAAGCAGGTTTGCAATCTGGTAAGCTTGATCTTGCTTACATTGGAGCACCGCCTGTATATCATTGGTACTCACGTGGCTTAAAAAGCAAAATTATCGCTAAAGTTAATTATGGACAAGCTGCTGTCATTGTTCGCAAAGATTCAGGTATAACTACTCTTGAAGGTTTACGTGGCAAGAAAATGGCCGGTGTTAAAATCGGTAGTGGCATGGATGTATTATTACGTGGATTTGTATTAAACGAATATGCGAAATTAAATCCTCGTAAAGACGTTGATATTCGCCCAATGAAGCCTGGCAACATGGGCGCAGCCGTCGAGAATAGATTGGTTTCGGGTGCATTCGTATGGGAACCGTTCACCAGTAAGTATTTAATGCGTGGTAATACACAAATTATTCTGGATCTTAATAAAGAGCTTCCAAGATACCCATGGTATGTGATTATGGCAATGCCAGAGGCACTAAAAAATAAGCGTGAGGTAATTATTAAAGTGCTTAAAGCTCACAAACAAGCTGTCGCATTTTTGAATTCATCACCGACGGCAGGTAATAATATTATTGCAAAAGCATTTAACCTGAAGCCAATTACTGACGGCAACGGTGTCAAGCATTCGCCAAATGATATTTTAATTTCTGCACGCAAGCGTTTAGGTTGGGAAGCTGACTTAACTGCTAATGATACAAAGTTTATTCAACGTTTAATGAATTATTCATTTAAATTGCGTTATATCAAAACAAAGATGTCAGCAACTGACTTAATTGATGACAGTTTGTTAAAGGCGGCTAATTAAGTGTGAATGAAATAAGGCGCGGATCAAAATAGTAGCTTAGCGTCTTGTTGCAGACATAAATAAGAGATCTATATAGATATACTGTAGTGGCTTAACACTACAGTATATTTTTTTCCCGAAATTTAGTGCAAATAAGAATTGAGTAGAAACTATGAGTTTAAAAATGCCAAAATTTTCCTGGTCCTGGTTGTCTATACCGGTTTTATTAGTATTTTGGGTACTGGTGGTAGTGATACTAGATGCTGGCCGCAGTACTCAAATTAATCAAAAAACCAAACAAGTTGAATATAGCCAGCCACGCGTTATTGCAAGTCCTTATGAAGTTTATCAAGCTTTTCTTGAGTGGGCGCAACCGCAGTATGAGACCCAAGAGATAGAAAAAACAAAACCTAGTGGCGAAACTTATACAGTTACGGTTAAAGTTCCTGAGAATATTAAGTACGACCAAAAGCAATCCAGTAGTGATGTGCAGCTAAAGCAAAGTTGGTCAACTTTGGGATCTCTAGGTCCACACTTGTGGCAAAGCTTTCAAGAAGTCGCTGTAGGCTTTACGATAGCCTGTATCGTTGCGATAATTTTGGGGTTTTGGGCAGGCTTTAGTAAAGGCTTTCGTGAATTTATTACACCCCTCAATGGAATTTTTATGTCCATTCCAGCCATAGCCTGGGCCCCTATGATGATTACTATTTTTTCTAATCCCTTTCTTGCGATTATAGTGGTTGTGTATATTGCGGCAGTGAGTCCTATGATTATTGCCATTATGGAGGGTATCTTAACCATTACTGGTCAGGAAGTTCGTGCAGCACGTGCATTAGGGTGCAAGCCTCGTCAATTATTTATTTATATTTATATTCCTGCGAGTTTACCTTTTATTACGGCAGGAATGAGAATCGGTTTTAGTCAAGCTTGGCGTGCATTGGTGGCAGCAGAAATTATTGGGGGTCTTGGTCGAGGGCTTGGACAAGTCGTTAATTTGTCGGCTCAGCTTGGAGATGCCAAATCCATGATGTTAGCAATTGCCATGATCGGTTTTCTCTCTTACTTGTTTGAACGTTTGATCTTTCGTCGTATGGAAAAACGTTATGAAGTTTGGCGTTTAAATTGAGGAATTGTTTAGGTAACATTTAAGTAATTATTGAAGTAAGTGTTAAATCAAAAAAGGGCTGACCAATAGGTTGGCCTTTTTTATTGTGCGGACCACCATAATATTAAATTTGTAGGCAGTCCATTCTGGTGACGTATTGAATTCTCATTTTTAAATTTACCACGAGAGGCTAGGGTCGGACCCTCCAAAATCTTGCAGATTTTTCGCGTACCGACCCGTCGTTAGCACCAATAGTGTAATTTATGGGTGAATTTTGATTCTATTAAGCTGTAATTATATTTGTGGGTTTTGATTTTATTAGGTCTCAAGTACAAAGGTGGCCTAAACGACGGGTCCGACCCCTTGGGGTCTGACCCTAGTCTCTGAGGGATTACGAGAGGCTAGGGTCAGACCCTTCAAAATCTTGCAAATTTTTCGCGTACTGACCCGTCGTTAAAGACCCGTAAGGCCAACTTTGTAATTCGGTTGCGCGATTTGTCTTTTGCGGAACATCGTCTTTGCTTAGGTTTTTAGGCGATAAAGCATGTCATGAATTTTATGCCCCAGTCTCTGCCCACGTCGCTCGTATTTGCTGTTAGGTCGGGTGATGACATCTACGGCCATCATGGACAAAATATTTTTATCGGATGAATTAATGGGTTCTATTTGCTCGCTTTCTATATTAGATACTTCAGAAAGTGCATCAACTGAGGTAGAAGCTTCGGTTTGTATAATTTCTGAATCAAGTGTCTCTACACTGCTAATAATATCACTCTCAAAGTCAAACTGAGTTTGCCCTTGCATGACTTTCTTTATATGAATGGCATAGTCATCCCAGTCGGTGGCAACATAAAAGTAACCGCCAGGTTTTATTAACCCCGATATTTTTTGTATAAATTCTGCTTGTACAATTCGACGCTTAATATGTTTTCGTTTAGGCCAGGGATCTGCAAATAATAAATATATGCCATCAAACTGAAATGGAAATAAATTACTTTCGACAATTTGTACCGCGTCGTGATTAAGGATACGAATGTTTTCCAATTGCTGGTGCTGCATACGTTGTAGTAATGAGCCTACGCCTGGCCGATGTACTTCAATACCAATAAATTTTTTATCAGGATTAAGTTGTGCCATTTCAGCCAAAGTTTCGCCGTTGCCAAAACCAATTTCAAGATAACATCTACCTGTTTGTGTGAAAAAGTTATGGCTCGGTAAAGCGGGGCAGTTGGCATCAAACTCTATTCCCCATTGAGGCCAAAGATCAACAAGGGCATTTTGTTGTCCTTGGGTCATGCGGCCTTCGCGTTTAACGAAGGTTCGGATCGTCCGCAGAATAGAAGAGGGTTTGTACATAAATTACGTCTCTGTGGGATCAGACTCTATTGCTCCAAAAAGCAATTGAATCTGAGCCCGTTAGCTCCAGGCCAATAATTGGCAATTGAATCTGACCCCATTTGGATTTGGCTAAGAGAAAAAAGTACCTTCAATCGGCGATGAGGCGCTGGCAAAACGTTTTTGAGGTATCCGTCCTGCACGATAAGCTTCGCGTCCTGCTTCGATGGCTTTTTTCATTGCAGAGGCCATCAATACAGGGTCTTTCGCACCGGCAATGGCAGTATTCATTAATACACCATCACAACCCAGCTCCATTGCTATCGCTGCGTCTGAAGCCGTTCCTACGCCCGCATCCACTAGAATAGGCACTGAAGCATTCTCTTTTATCGTCAGGATGTTCAATGGATTACGAATTCCAAGGCCCGAGCCAATAGGGGCGGCCAGCGGCATCACTGCAACGCAACCCATCTGTTCGAATTCTTTAGCAATAATAGGATCATCATTGGTGTAGACCATTATTTGAAAATCTTCTTTTATTAAAATCTCGCAAGCCTTTAACGTTTGCATCACATCCGGGAATAATGTTTTTTCGTCACCCAACACTTCAAGTTTTACCAGACTGTGCCCGTCAAGTAATTCACGAGCGAGACGACAGGTGCGAACAGCGTCTTCTGCTGTGTAACAACCGGCAGTGTTCGGGAGTAAGGTATAGTCTTTACTTGAAATAACATCGAGTAAGCTGGGTTCATCCGGATTTTGGCCAATATTAGTGCGACGAATGGCGACGGTGATTATCTCTGCACCGCTGGCTTCTGTTGCTAATTTGGTTTCTTCAAGATCTTTATATTTGCCTGAACCCACGAGGAGGCGAGACTTATATTTAACGCCGGCAATTTCAAGATAGTCTGGCTGTTCCGGTGAGGGGGTATTTAATGAGGGCATGTTAATTCTCTTTGCAAGCAAATTATTATTGGCTGCGCTTGGTTAATTAAGGCTGAGAGTCATTAATGGTGATGACGGGTTGATAATTCACGAAAATATGGCTTTAAGTGCTCAGTCTGGCGAGCCACCACCAATCGCGTGAACAACTTCTATTTTATCATTATCTGAGAGCTTGTGGGTAGTATGATTTCCACGAGGGACGATTTCGTCATTAACCTCGACAGCCAGACGTTTGCCTGTGAGTTGCATTGTTTCAAGCAAATCGGCGATTGTAGTTGAGGGTCCAACTTTCTGATTCTTCCCGTTAATAGTGATATTCACACAAATGATCTCATTAACGAATAATATTAACCAGTGTTCCCACTGGAATATTATTATATAAACGGATCACATCATTATTAAACATGCGAATGCAGCCATGTGAAGCAGGTCGACCAAGGCGGCCTTCTTCGGGAGTGCCGTGAATATAGATATAGCGCTTGTAAGAGTCGATCCCTTTGCCTTTGTTCACTCCGTTTTCCAGACCGCTTAGCCATAGAATTCTGGTGGTGACATAATCGGCCTTGGCGGGTTTGGTATCAGTGATGATTCTAGCGAGTTTACCCGTGTTGACTCTGGCTTTGAAAATGGTGCCGCGCTTAGCACCCGTACCGAATCGTGTTTTGACAATATGGACGCCAAGAGGGGTTTTATTACTATTAGCTTGATTGCCAATACCGTATTTTGAGCTGGAAATAGTGTAGCTCTTTTTAAGTCTGCCGTTTTTAAAATAATACATTTTTTGGGTTTTAATTTGCACGATTAGCACAGGGCTATTGGCAGATTTTTTATACTGCTTCAACAGGGCCTTAACATGTTTGATTGGATTTCCACGAAAATCCGGCAAATTTATTTGCGCACTTGCTTGCGACACAGTAAACCATCCAGTTAAGACAAAAACACATGATTTTAAAGCAGAAAAAGACATACTCTCTATCCAGATCTAATTATTCAATCCAGCATAATTGCTGAATTGATGGAATACAAGTGTTAAATAGACAATTGCTGTTGTGGATAAGAAATTATCGTATGTAAGGTTGTTTTTGGGTTTTATTTTTCAGGCGCTGGGCTAATAGATCGCCGGCATGACGTTGCTGAGCACTCATTCTCTTTTTGATGTACAGCCAATTCTGGCGAGCACGCATGGCTCCCTGCATCATTGCAAGTTTAGCCCAGGCATAGGCGGTAATTCTATTACGTTTCACTCCTATGCCTCGGTTATAAAGCCTGGCGCTATGCAATTGTGCGGTGGCATGGCCTAATCGCGCTGCTTTGATATACCAGTAAGCGGCCTTGCTGTGGCTTATTCTCACTCCTTGGCCCATTGTATATAATGTCCCTAGCCAGTACATCGCCTTCGGATTGTTCTTAAGAGCAGCTCTACGCAACCAACGTTTCGCTTGTTGGACATCTCGATTTGATTTTCGACGCTGTGCGATTATTAACCTCGCGAGCGCAAACTCAGCGTTACTATTGCCTTGTCGAGCAGCGCGTTTTAACCAGTACTTAGCCTTGGAGGTATTACTGCGAACACCTATACCTTGTTGATGCATTACCCCAAGGTTATAACAAGCTTCAGCATTTCCCTGTTTGGCTGAGCGAGTAAAGAGAATTCGAGCTTGACGATAATCGTGTTTGTCCCAGGCAATCACTGCTTTATAAAACCAATGATCAGTGACGGCTAATGCTGAATGAATACCAAAAATATTCATAAAAAAAGTAAACAATAATATCTTTTTATAATGAGTGATAGGCCGAGTGCTCATTTTAGGAAAGGGTCGAGATATTTGGCGCGTAAGGCCCTATATTCACGTTCTGCATGATTCATGTCAAATGGGGTTAGGCTACGTGCGACTATATCTCGATTTCGTATGCCCTTACGCATGCCTCTATTGGCCGCAACTGTATACCAGGCGTAGGCCTTTATTTTATTTTTCTTGCCACCTTTACCAAAGAAATACATTTGCCCTATATTGACCAATGCCGCTCCGTTACCCAGCGCCGCAGCCTTTTTATACCACTCCATTGCCTTTACGTAATCCTGTTTTCCCTTTGAGTCATTGTAATAAATAAGCGCGATATTGAACGGGGCATTGCGGTGCTTGAGTTTATATGCGCGTTTATACCATTTGATGGCCAGTGTCGGATTGGCTGGTACACCTTTACCTGATTCGATCATAAACCCAATATTAAATAGTGCTTTGGCATTTCCTCTTTGCGCCAAAGGAACAAAGTTCTGCAAAGCCCTCTTGTAGTTGCCCAGCTCGTAAGCTTCTACTGCTTCCTGGAAATCTGCGTGAACCTTAAAGGATGCTAGCAGGAACACGCTTACTAATAACAGCGAGGAAAACCATGATATTTTATGTGGGTAGTACATGTTAAATCCGTTTAGTATTTAAAATGAGACTGGTTGTTAGTACTTTATATCGCCCTGTAGGCCAGAATATTGAGGTAAATTCCAAAGGGTTAAAGCAATCTCAAATGGTTATATCGGGCGCAGGGCGATCTTTGCGGATACGTTATTCGCGAAATATCATTGCTAAGGGAGCTTAAGTATTCGTCAAAACAGACAAAATGGTTAGTCAATGACCAATAATGTGGGGGTTAGCAGGCTCAAGCGCCATTAAAAGTCTGAAATATTTGTGACCAGACTAGACTTACTCTCGATTTCACGCTTAAATATCAATTAATTACAGAAAAACATGCTACTGAATTAATAAGGGAATTATTGTTCATTAATAAATTGAGATAAAGAAACGAATAATTATGTCTACTGAATTTGAGTCGAGTACTGGGGCAAAAGTAATAAAGTACATTAAATTAGCCATTAAAGTGCTAATTGGAGTGGTCGTCGCTATTGTCCTTGTCGCGGTGACTCTTTATATAATAGTGGATCCCAATGATTATAAAAAAGAAATTGCTTCATTGGTTAAGGCTGAAACGGGTTACAGCATAAAGATAAACGGCAATATTGCACTCTCAGTATTTCCCTGGACAGGGGTTGAAGTGAATGATGTTGAGATCAAGAATCCGCCAGGGTTTACTGGCAAAAGACTCGCCCATGTTGCTCGTATAGATATTAAAGCGAAACTTATCCCGTTATTCACGTCACGTCTTGAAGTGAGCAGAATCAATATAAGAGGCTTACACCTTAACTTACAAGTCAATCGCGACGGTCAAGCGAACTGGGAAGGGGCGCAAAATAAACTGACAGGCCCCAAACCTGCACGGTCAAAAAATGACAAGGTACACTTTGATATTAATAGCGTCGCGATTACCGAGGCCAATATAATTTACGCTAACCAAAAGTCTGGTGGCCAACATTCTATTGCGAATCTTAATCTTGAAACAGGTAACATCGGCACAGGTGAGTTTGATGCACTTTCTTTGACGTTTAAATACAAGTCGGGAAAACGCAGGAGGTCTCTACGAATCAGCTATAAAAGCAAGCTTTCCCTTGACACTCATAGTGACACTTTATTTTTGAGGAACGTGACCCTCAAGCTGGGGAGTACGACTTTTAGAGGATATTTGCAAGGCACCAATGTGACGAGCCAGCCTGAATTTAACGGTCAAATAAAATCCGGCGAACTTGATTTACGCGCTTTGCTCTTAAAATTGGGTATGCCGATGCCTAAAATGCAAAGTAAATCTGCATTACAGAAGTTTTCCTTTGATTCTTTGGTGCGTTATAAAAACAAAGTGATTACTTTTGGAAAAATCAGAGCAACATTAGATAAATCTATCCTGACCGGGTCATTAACTATACGCATGGGCGACACTGTTCCTGTTGTCGCATTTAATATAAATGCAAACCAAATTAATGTGGATAACTACATGCTTGCGCCAGTCAAAGGGCAACGTCATTCAAAAAAATCTAGCGACATTAATGCAAATGCGGCGCTGATCCCCACTCGTTTAATTAGAGCCTTACGCGGTAACGGACTTATTCGTATTAAAAGAATGAGAGCCTTACAGTTAGATTCAACTAACGTTCAAATACGCTTTGTGGCCAAGGGCGGCAAGCTTGATATTATTTCCAGTGCCGGCGATTTTTATGGTGGCAAATATAAGGGCCATACAGTGATAGACGTTAATGGCAAGACGCCTTCTTTGATTATTCGAGAGTCATTGCGTGGCGTTAAAGGCCAGGCACTGTATAAGTTGCTGAAGCCTTATTTAAACTACGGAAAGTACTTACACGATATGTACGGCACCGCGTCGGTGACCGCGGATTTCCGTGCCAGTGGCAATAGTATTCTAGCGCTCAGACGTAGCCTTGCCGGGGCAGTGTGGTTTGAAGTTCGCAATGGACAGTTGCATGGTATCAATGCCGTTAAAACATTATGTAATTATTATAATCAATCAAGAGGTCGTTCTATGATTGGGGGTAAAGAAAAAAGTACCGGCTTTGAAAAGCTTACAGGTAAGTTTACTGTGTCGAAGGGTAAGTTTTTTAACGATGATTTTATCATGCAAACAACCAGAAGTTTGTTGCGCATCACAGGCAAGGGAACGGGTGATTTCGTACGGGATACCATAAATTACCGTTTTCGTACTGAGTTACTCTACAGCGCTTGTGACGCCAGACAAAATACGGATGACCGAAAACTGGAATTTGTGGTTGGTGCCACAGGTCGATTAAGTTCTCCTAAAATAAGACCGGATTTTAAGGCGATGGCGAAAGCTGCGTTTAAAAGTAAAATTATTCGTAAGCTAAATAGAAAAGGCGGCAAGTATAAACAATTGCGTCAGCTATTAAACAAGAAAAATGATAAAAAAGGTCATGGTAATAGTAAGCGTAATAGTAAAGAGGAAACGATTCGTAACCTGCTAAATTTATAATTTAGCCTTTATTCGTCAGTCAATATAGTGTCCAAAACTTTTAGTCAAAAACTGCTGTGCTGGTACGATCAAGCGGGTCGCAAGGACTTGCCTTGGCAAAAAAATCCGACCGCCTATCGAGTTTGGGTATCTGAAATCATGTTGCAGCAAACGCAAGTGGCAACGGTAATTCCTTATTATCAACGTTTCATGCTCAGCTTTCCCAGCTTAAAACAATTAGCACTTGCTGAGCAGGATGATGTCTTGCATCTTTGGACAGGGCTTGGCTATTATGCACGCGCGCGTAATCTGCATAAAACAGCACAAATAGTGTATGAGCAATATAAAGGCCGTTTTCCCAAGGACATCGAACAGGTCATTGAGTTGCCGGGGATCGGTCGGTCGACAGCCGGCGCGATACTCGCCTTGTCGCAGGAGCAACGTCTTCCTATTCTTGACGGCAATGTCAAACGGGTGTTATGTAGAATGTTTGCGTTGGACGGCTGGCCTGATTCACCGGTAACACAAAAGCTTTTATGGCCGTTGGCTGAAAAATTACTCCCCAGGAAACGTTTGCGTGATTACACTCAAGCGATTATGGATCTGGGCGCTACAGTTTGCACTCGATCGTCAGTACAGTGTGCGCGATGCCCAATGATAAAAGACTGTGGTGCCTACAAAAGTAATAGAGTCTCGGAATTACCGCATAAAAAGCCTAAAACCCGCCAGCCGGTGAAAACGACCTGTATGTTAATTATTAAAAATCAAAAAAACGAAGTACTCTTAAAAAGACGACCTCCAAGCGGAATATGGGGTGGCTTGTGGAGCTTTCCTGAATGCGAAACGTCAGAAAATGTGAGTAACTGGTGTTTGCAAAAGCTAGGCATTAATACCGCGTTGATAGATAAGTTGCCCATAATACGTCATACCTTTAGTCATTTTCATCTGGATATAACCCCGGTAACTCTAATGTTAACAGCGCAAAATAAAGGCAAGTCAGCCAATTACCAATTAAGGGTTATGGAGTCTGAGCATCAGCTTTGGTATAACAGTCATTCAGATCGAAAACTTGGATTCGCGGCCCCGGTAAAGCAGCTGCTTGAATCTGTTTAAGAATGCGTTGGCCGAAGCAGGCTTTAATTATTTTAAATAGCAAAAGATTGGGAGTTGTATATGTCACGAATGGTGCAGTGTGCGAAATTGGGAAAAGAAGCAGAAGGACTTGATGTTCAGCCTTACCCGGGCGATTTTGGTGCAAGAATTTTTGAAAACATCAGCAAAGAGGCGTGGACTGCCTGGGTCGAAAAGCAAACCATGTTAATTAACGAAAATCGCTTGAGTACCATTAACCCTGAACATCGTAAGTTTTTACTCGAAGAGATGAAGAAATATTTATTTAATGAGTCAGAGTAGCACTTGTAATAAATATCTTGCAGTTTATAGTTAAGGCTATAAATCATGTCATAAAAATTTACGTTTAAAGCAAATAATAAATCAGTCATTTAGTGTTAACTTCGATGCAATCAGCCCAATTCAGGGCATTAATATTGCACTTGACTGAGTAAGATATATTTCGTTTTAAAGGAATGCCGCCACCATGAACGTCTACAAAACATATACTAATGCATTTTTACTGATTTTCTCGCTGGGCATCATGACTGCAAGTGTTATGGCGGGTAGTTTGTTTTCTGAAGAGGATAATAAATATAGAAAGCCCTCTCACTCGACAAGAACTCATGTTGTTAAACGCCGTTTGCCTACAGTAATTCCTGGCTTGGGTGGCGGCCCGGTGACTATTGGCACTAGTTACCAAAAAGTAGTGGCCTATTTAGGGCGACCGACTACCAAAGAGTCGTATCAACAAATTTATGATCGATACGTTAAATTTGGAATTAACCCGAAAAAAAATGTAGAGTTCAATTTAAAGTTTGATTTTATCGCGCGTTATCGACGTTTGCCCGGTAGGGTGCCTTATCCTGTTTTTACAATATTCTTTCGTAACGATAAAATAGCAATGTTGAGTTACTCTGTGTTTCCTTATAAGCGACGTCAGGTGAACAAGGTTGTTTTTCAGTTACCCGGCAAGCCAGGGTTTCGTTTTTTCGGTAGCACTGCCAGCGTACGCCGTGCGCTTGGTCGCGGAGCATTTTCTTACCCCGACCGGAAATATTATAATCACGAATATCTCGCCGACGGGATTACGGTAATGACCCAATACAATAAAAGGCTCAGAAGAAGTGAAGTGGTGACTGTGAAGATTTATCCGCCAATGACGACAAAAAACAAGATTGCTTATAAAAATAATTTTAGACGCAAACAACGCTCAAAATCTGTTAATTTTAATGCACCAAGTAGTAATATCCAGGCCCCTGGTAGTAGCGTCAATAGCAATTCACTTTGAGTGTTTTTTAACCGGAAAAGTAGTTTGAACCGGATAACTACACGTATACCCACATAAGCGCTCAATTTAACGCTTATGAGTGGAAAAAATACCCGAATACACAGATTTTATTGAATATTTTCATCATTTTCGATCCAGCCTATTGACTCTAAACCCGACTCCCGGTTTAATAGCGCCTTCGATTCACTAGCAATCGATACTGGCTGAAATTTAATCATATCAGTCTATTTTCTAGTAGTAATTCCCGTCAGCAATACGCGCTGGCCAGATAGCTCAGTCGGTAGAGCAGGGGACTGAAAATCCCCGTGTCGCTGGTTCGATTCCAGCTCTGGCCACCATTCTATAGTTATGTCATTACAGGAATCAAACCCGCGTTCGGCTGCGCCTCATTCGC
>VAOX01057423.1_pt1 | contig 33119 bp, 29 predicted proteins | sample 3393891 | NCBI WGS metagenome assembly VAOX01 (sample SAMN08290429, study PRJNA428436) | hydrothermal vent metagenome | isolation source: Deep-sea hydrothermal vent chimney | place: Indian Ocean: Southwest Indian Ridge | depth 2822 m m
CAAAAAACGCGCGAAGGACTGGGCCATTCACTCCCTTTTTGACTACGCCAAACAAGCTCTCAGAAGCACACTTTGAGGCATTCAACTGATGATTTTAGGTTTACATTGCACCTCTAAAGCCCGCACACAGAACTAAAAAAATTAAAAACAACTCAAGCAGCAATACACCACAGTAGTGCGTCTCAGAGCTGTATCGCCAGCCATTAACTTCGGTTCCAAACCTGTAATCATCCGCTGCTACCAGGTAACTAAGTAGTTCATATACATCGATAAATAGAATAAAAACAAGAGCTGATTGAAAGATTTTTTTTAGTATTAGCTTCGGACTTTTTTTCATAATTTACTTCTAGTAGCATATCTCCGGGTTGAGCAAGATATTTTTTGATAAAATCTGGCATATACCTGGTCATGTCAATACAACCAGCCGAACCTGGCGTATCTCCACCATGGATAGAAAAACCACTTCTCCCAAACACATCTGTTCCAGCAACCGGGGAAATCCATATCCTGTTATTATCGCGAGTCTCTAAACGCTAAACCGCTCGATTTTCTCTTTACAAAGCCTTTCAACCCGCTTCTGTAAATGCGCTACACGCTCTGCCAGCCAGTCGAGCTCTTCTCCAGTCTTGTATATACACCCATTCGCCATGGCTGCCCCGTTAATGTTAAGATTTGTACACAACGGAGGCGGGGCTTCAGCCCCGCAGACAGGGGCAGAAATATGATTTCACTTATCTTCATTTAATTGACATACTATTTTACATCAATCCACTCATTCAGGTTAATGCCAGCTTTAAAAACTATAAACCAACGTCGCGGTCGTAATGGTATCTGTTTTTTCTGTGCCCGCCGGTACGTTAGAATTACGCTTTACCTCGTAGCCAAATTTTGCCCCAAGGTTTCCAACAACTACCAGTTTTAAAAACGTTTCCGACTTTGTATAAGTATTAGAGCTACCCTCTTCAATAAATAAATTCTGATTAAAGGTTGATGTTTCACTTATTATATAGGCATATTTAAGCTGCCCATCAAACACTACCTCCTGTGTTTTCACATCCAGGTCATTTTCAAAATCACGGTAACCAGCACCTGCAGATGCTTCCAGCTTATGCCTCTCAGCATTAAGAAAAATGTGCCCTACACCAATGGAGATAACACTCTGATACTCAAAACCACTAAACTCGTCCTGCTCATATCTTATTCGACCAAATGCGAACGTCTTCTCTGCAAAACGATACTCTGTTTTTTCGGTAAATACAGTGCTGTCTGCACTATCTACCCCACTGTTTGATGAGCGCAGTACGTTCAGTTTTGCATTATGTTCCCATTTTTCATATTTTTTGCCTATCCCAAATTTGGCATTTAGAGACTCCGAATCCGTATTGCCCGATGTTGATGTGAAACCCAGCTCACCCTCACCTGTCCATTCCCCTGCACCTGCTAATGATGCAACCCCACTGAGAAGCACCAGCAACAAAAAAGACTCTGATTTATTTTTTAACATGTCTATCCTCTATGATATATTTTTTTAATTTTTAAACTATCGCGCATTTTAACGCCTACCGATTTTTCAGTACATGCTATTTTTAAACGCTCTCTAAAACAACGTCAGCTGTTCATTTTCAGGATACTCCCCCAGTGAGTAAAAATTAGAAAATGAAACACCCAGCAAACGTACTCGTCGGTTGCCCGCCTGCGTTTTAGACAGCAAAACAGGTATTAGGGCACTCACCTTATCTTCATCGGATAAAACACTTTCACTGGTATAACATCGGGTAACCTGTGTAAAATCCGAATATTTAACTTTTATGGTAAATGTGCAGGCATGTAACTGTCGTTGATTCAGACTCTGCAATACTTCCTGCGCAAGCGACTCCAGACATTTCTGCATATCCTGCACATTAGACAGATCCTGCTGAAAAGTCGTTTCTGAACCCAGCGATTTTCGTACTCGCTGGCTCACAACAGGTCTATCATCTAATCCACGGGCGATATTATAATAGTATTGCGCCTGATTTCCAAAATTTTGCTGCAAATCATGCAATGTTCTGTTTTTTAAGTCCCCTCCGGTATATATCTTTAATGTATGCATTTTATTTTCTGTTACCTTACCCACGCCGTAAAACCGCCCAATGGGCAAGCTGTTTAAATATTGCTCTGCCATACCGGGTTTAATAACATACTGCCCATCTGGCTTGTTCTGATCGGATGCCAGCTTTGCAAGAAACTTGTTATAGGAAATCCCACCGGATGCGGTGAGTTGAGTTGCCTTAAATATATCGCCACGTATCTGCTGCGCCATGCGAGTGGCCACACCATCACAGTGACTGGCTTCTGTCACATCAAGGTATGCCTCATCCAGTGAGAGCGGTTCAATCACATCCGTATACTGATGAAATACTTTATGAATTTCTTCTGATGCCTGCTTATAAGCTGAAAATCTCGGGCGCACAAAATTTGCATGGGGACACAACTGATAGGCCCTGGATGATGGCATAGCCGAATGGATACCAAATTTTCGTGCCTCGTAACTACAGGCAGCCACCACACCTCGACTATCTGGCTGCCCACCCACGACTAACGGATGCCCCTTAAACTCTGGAAAATCTCGCTGCTCGACGGCTGCAAAAAAAGCGTCCATATCGATATGAATTATTTTTCGGTTCACATACCCGCTCTTAAATTTACGTCACAAACGCCAGTGCATGTTCTATAACCTTCCCATCCGCATCTGCCTTTGGTGCATTTTCACTGATATACCTTCGCCATTTTTTCGCTCCCGGCAAGCCATTATACAAGCCTAAGATATGCCGGCTAATGGAATGCAAACGCGTTCCCCGAGGTATTTCCTCGGCAATATAGCCCAACAATGCTTCAATAATCTGCCCACGAGACAGCACAGGCTGATCAAGCTGATAAATTCTCTGGTCAACTTCCGCCAGAATACAGGGGTTATGGTAAACCTCTCGCCCCATCATCACCCCGTCAACATGATTTAGTTGCTGCTGCACCATATCAAGATCACTGATACCACCATTAATTATGATTTCGAGCTGTGGCATGTCTTTTTTTAACTGATGAACAACGTCATACCTCAGAGGCGGGATATCTCTGTTCTCTTTTGGGCTCAGGCCATTCAACCAGGCTTTTCTGGCATGCACAATAAATGTTTTACAGCCTGCTCCAGCCACCGTCTCGACAAATTGATATAGCTGCTCAATGCTCTCATTCTCATCAATTCCAATACGGTGCTTTACTGTAACAGGGATGCTCAGTACATTTTGCATGGCCATAACACATTCCGCCACCAGTTCCGGCTGCGCCATCAAACACGCTCCAAACATGCCCGACCGAACTCGGTTACTTGGGCACCCCACATTCAGATTGATTTCATCATAGCCATGATCTTCAGCCATTTTTGCACAAGCAGCCAGGTCTGTCGGGTTACTCCCCCCGAGCTGTATTGCAATGGGATGCTCTATCGAATTGAACTCAAAGAAACGCTGACGATCTCCATGAATGAGCGCACCCGTGGTAATCATTTCAGTATAGAGAATAGCCTGCCGAGTTAGCAGACGAAGAAAGTACCGCTCATGACGATCTGTCCAGTCCAGCATGGGTGCAACGGAAAATTTACGGTTCATTTAAAATGTCTTTATAGATACCCTGGAACATACAATTATATCAAATTCAGAGCCTGCTATCGACTCAGATAGTAAAAATAGCGGTTATATTACATCGGCACAAGCACCCATAACACAACAAGTTTAGTCTCTGTCCTTGATGTGCATGTGTGTTTTGTGTGACAATTAGCGAACGCATGCAACTGGGTTTACGGAGAGTGTGATTGTGTTTGACTCCCTGCTTTTAGGCATAAAGGTAATACTTTCGGATTTAAAGATCCTGGCTATAACTGGCTTTGGAGTCAGCCTCATTGCCGCTTCATTTTTCTCATCCAGACTTGCTCGCCGAGGAGCTGTTTTCTGTACAGTAATGCTACTGTTTCTTTTATGGCTTGATGATGCAATTACTGTAGCCGATAAGGAGATAGACACTGGCTACCTGAACGTTTATCCATTTATAAAAACACAGGAACATAAATATTATGAAAAACAGGCCGTAATAAGCATTCTGAATATAGACCAGCCTTATACTCCCGGTATGAAATTACCCATTGGCTCATACGAAGTAGAAGCTACATTAGAAAAATATGAAACGCTCCAGATCACTATTAACCTTTCCAGAGATCAAACGCTAAACCTGTATCTCAGAATGCGACCTGTACTGAATACACAAAGACTGGACATAGAAGCAACAACTGATGCGTTTAAAGCTCAGACAGAAAAAGCGCTGAACCTGCTAAAAGCAACTAATAATGTAGCTTACAATATAGCTACCAGACACATGGACAATATCAGACAAATCACCATTGCCGGAGGGACACAGGGCATGCTGACACGCTACTACCCGGGCTGGGAGGCATATCCTACATTTAATGTAGCGGAGTCGAGCTGGAAGAGCATCCCCAATCTTGATGATATCATCTGGTATGCTAGCGTTATTGCCCACGACAGCTATCATGCAAAACAGTATGATGATGCCGAAATTATTTGCCGAGAAAATCAGACGAACTTATCTGACGGTTTACCTGCAAACTGGCTAAATGAAAACAGACCCGAGCGCAAAGCAACAATAATAGCACAGCCCAATTTTGTATGCAGTGACCCAGACGAGCTCATGTGGCGTGAGGATGCAGCTGAACGAGGCGCAATTGATCATCAGATCAGTGTATTAAGCAACATTGCGGGCGCCAGTAATGAGCTACTGTATCTACGCCTGATGCAACAGGAATGTAAGGGCATGCACTTTAAAGCAACTAACCCTTGCGCAAAAAAAGCCTCTGCGCTATTTTTACAGCAAATTGCCAGGTAATACGGAAAATACGCGGTATAACTCGTTCAGGTTTCATTCAGCATTACCTGTGTAAACTGTATAGCGCCTACAGTGAAATTAGATTTATTATTTTAAAATCAACAACCTGGAAAGACAGAGTCAAATATAACCCGCGCTACAACAGGAAAGAGGCAATATAAATGAGCGACTTCACCGATACTGTTCGGTGGTGTATACTCATTAGCCATAATTTAGCAAAGGTAGCCAGAAACGGGTAGCTACCAATACACGGCCAGACCGTATGACACAAACACCATAACGTCTAAAGTTATAATTTTTAAGGGTTAAGATAAAAATGGGAAAACTTATTGCTACGGTTGTCATTGCTGTTCTGGCTTTTATGGCCGTTATTGCACTGGTTAAATTTTTACACCTCTACCTCGTTTTCGTCTCCGTTCTGCTCTGGCTCGTTGTTGTTTTCAGTTTTTTATATGTTAACAACAAAGGGCCGGCGTTTATCAACAACAATCAACGGGTTGCTGCGGGCTTTGACTGGCTGCTTGCAGTAAATACGCCAGCTCAGGGGAGTCAGGGTGAGCAGACAGCTAACCCTCCTCAGGTGCGGGCTCCAGATAATACACGCTCACCTGAGGAAGCACTAAAAGAAGCACTGTTTTACCTGGAGGAAGGCATTTACGGACAGGAACAGGTTAAGCAGCAAATTAATGACATTTTCTCTCTCCTTGAAAGCAGCTCACACACGGGGCTACGCGCATTATCCCCCAGTGATGGTGCCGTCATTCTCCTCAGAGGGCCGCAGGGTTCAGGCAAGACCATTGTTACCAGCCAGTTCATATCACTGCTGTACGGCGAAGAGGTTCTGGAGACTGAAAATATCATTGAAGTGGACAGACTGGACTTCCCACCAGGCAGCGATCCGCTTGACATACTATATACACTTATCGACAATCACCAATCTGCAACAATGATAATACACGACGCTGATTTTATCGTAGATACAGAGGCCGAAGCCATCAGTGGACATAGCATTGGCACTGCCATTGCCCGGGTTGCCAAAAAAGATCCACATTGCCTGCTGGTTATTCTGGAGCTGTCCGATAAAGCAGCCAATAGAATGCTCAATGACCCTGAACACAAGAAATGGCTGGATAAGCTGGGCACCTTTGAATTCAACTTTCAGCAGCTTGATACTGACAGCCTTTTGAAAGTACTGGTTGACTACCTACAGGATGAACACTTTAGTATTGCATCAGATAGCCTGCCTAAAGTTAAGCGCCTGATACAGGATATCGTAGATGGAGCACCTGAGGATTTCAAAAATGCCCACACAATGCGCCACCTGTCAGAGTCATTAATCCAGAGTTTCTCATGCGATGAAAAAAGTGATGGTAAAGTTTTAACAGCGGCCTTCATCTCTGACTATATTGCTGCCAGATAAGCGGCAACAGAATAACAGTTAATTTATTATAAGGTTATATAAATGCATATATTAAAAATCAGAAAAAAAATTCTGCTATCTGTGCTTTGCGCATCCATTACACTGTTCTGGGCCTCGGCCGGGTTTGCCGACGTTGCAGCACCTCCAGCGACACCTCCTCCACCTCCGGCAACAACCAACTCAGATAAACTGGATAAAATGCTTAAGTTAATGGAGTCGCTTAACGCTCGCATTGAGAAGCTTGAAGCCAGTGATACTGTGGCAGCAGAAAGCCCTCAAAAAACAGAAGGCAAAGCGAAGACAGAATCAAAAACTGTACCCATAAAAAAAGCCGCTTCAAATAAGTCGTATGAGCCAGGATGGATTGTTAAAGTATACAAAAATGAAATCAAAGGTACCGATTCAACATTAGGCAATCGAGTGGGGGCTTTTATTGCAAAATCGCTGCCCATCAATGCTAAAGATCATGAAAAGAAAAGCAAGGTTGCGGGTGAAACCGGCTATAAAATATCCGGTTATCTTAAAATTTCCCATAGCGGCGAAACAACAATTGGTATGCGGTTATTTTCAAAAAGAGCGGCTGCCCACCACCCTTATAACGCTTCGTGTTACAAAGCGAACTTCAGCCTGGAAGGAACAGAGATTATAAGCGGGGCATCAGTAAGGCCGGGGACCGATAGTACACCGAATATACTAACCGGTGTTGTTAATTTGCAACCCGGCAACTATAAAGTGGATATCGAGTATACCTGCACAGGCGGCGGTTATAAGCTGCAAAATTATTTTGATATAACCTATTTAACCGATGATATGCTAAATGCCAAAGTAATCTCCAAAGATATGATGTTACGAAAGGTGGCGAAGAAGTGACGACACCACTCAGCCTTTTTAAGGAATCGCCACGCTGGCGCATTGCGGTTATATCTGCTTTTGTAATAACCGCAACCGTTATACTGGTGCAGCCAGACCCACAGAGACGAGCGGCTACGGCTACAGGGCAGCCTCCAGCGCCCCCCAGGCCACCATCTGTTTCCTCGCCGACTCAAACACCTTCGGCTCCCGGAGTGTCCAGCACGAGTAACCAGAAGAAAACGCAGATCACTCCGAGTGTTCGCTCTACTCGGCCAGGCACCTCTCCCGCAGTCAGAACGATTGCCCCATCTGCTGATAATACAGACGAAATTTCGGCTGAAGCACCCGAGGTAACGCCCTCTGAAGAACAGAACACGCTGATACCAAGTGGCTAAATTTAAACCCGGAGGGCATCTCTAAAAATAGAGATGCCCCTGCATTTGCATTGACAGGCAAAGCTCAGACTGACGTGAGCTATTCTAAATTAGTTATCCCAGCTGGCTTCAATATCTTCTTCTTCAATTGAAAGAAAATCGTCATTCGATAAAGCACTCAGATCATCTTCCGAATCACCCAGCCGTTGAGCCTGCGACATCAGCACTGATTCATAAAATTTGCGAATTTCTCTGGCATTACCAAACGATTCGTCTTTTTCACCATCCTGGGCTATCTGGCTAATGGCTTTTCTGGCCAGAGCACTGGCTTCATCTGTTAGCTGATAGTGCCCTTGTCTGGCAAATAACTGAAAAATGCCATACAGCTCATCATCATCATAGCTATCGAATTCGATAGTGCGGGTAAACCGAGATTTGAGGCCGGCATTACTTTCTATAAACTTACGCATATAACTGGTATAGCCTGCCACAATAACAACTAACCGATCCCGATTATCTTCCATAAGTTTAAGCAGGGTGTCGATGGCTTCCTGACCAAACTGATCCGGCTGATCCATTTCACCACCGGTTATACCCGCCAGCTGATAGGCTTCATCAATAAATAGAACACCATCAAGTGCATCCTTAACTTTTTCATGCACCACCTTACCTGTGGTTCCCGTATAAGAGCCAACCAGATCTTTTTTTGAGACTTCGACAAAATTCTTTTTCCGAAGCAGACCAAGCGCATAGAGCATGCGCCCGACTTTACGCGCTATTTCCGTTTTACCGGTGCCCGGCGGCCCGGCAAATACCATATGTAGATTAAACGCACCTACAGGTAAGTCGCGGTCTTTTTTCTCCTTAACTACACTTGATAGTGCTATTAGCCGATTTAATTCATGTTTAACATTATCCAGCCCAATCATTTCACCTATTTCATTAATGACTTTTTCCAGTTCATCATCTTTAGTGAGTTTCGATGATCCACCGTCATTCCCACCGGAGGTGGATATTTTTATTTTTGTTGCCATGTATTACGCTCTCCAGGCTGTTTTTAAATCAGGAAAATAAATTATTAAACCAACCACCAACATTACCGGTACTGGCTTTATGAGTCGTTGTTCTGGCAACCGCGGTTTCGCCAGTACTGCTATTAACCACATCGAAGTAGGCGGTATCACCAACCTGACCGAGTGGCAGCACATGTGTTTTTACCTCTGCCTGGTCACTGAACGTGTATATTCTGTTATCCGCTTCATCCTCAAGCTTTGCATTTATATGGTGCGTTTTGTTAACAACACTCGCAATAAAGCAGCCTGATCGTGCTTGCGGATGTGATTCCCAGTCAATTTCAACTGTTCCCGTTGGTGAAATAACTTCCAGCTCGGTATCGGTATTATTATCACTGTCGTTAATTTTTTTTCGACTGACTTTATTACCTTCTGTCAGCAAACGTTCAAATTTTTGCTTCGGTGTTTCCAGCTTCTTACGATTAAGCAGGGAATTAGAACCACGTTGTGCCGCGCTAGTCGGCCCTCGGGGATTATGCCGAGAAGATTGCTGTTTCTGCTTTTGCCGCGCTTGAGGTCTTTTTTCAGGCATAACTGCTCGATACTTCTGTTAATTTAATCGGACTATAACATGAAATGAGGTTCTTACGGTACCTGAGCATGAGTCAAAAGAGCCGGGCTGTATCTACAGTGTATTCAAAATCGAAGATAGCCTTTATCCCGAAAAAAATAGCTGGACGCTTAGAAGCATACCTTCAAAATTTTTTGACATAGATCAATTGCATATACAGTACTGTGGTTTTCAGTACGCCTGAATTAATTATTTCAGTGGGTTAGAAAAAAGAAGTCCTTCCTGGCCGATTGGCGTAAGAGCCTACAGCAGTTTATTAATAGCCTCTATCAGTTTATTTTCTTCAGCAGGCTTGATAATATAATCTCTTGCCCCCTGACGCACGCCCCAGACTTTATCTGTTTCCTGATCCTTACTGCTCAGCATAATCACGGGGATGTGTTTGGTGATGTCATTTTTTGTAATATTACGTGTCGCCTGAAAGCCATTTAACCCTGGCATCACAACATCCATCAGGATCAGATCTGGTAGCTCTTTGCGAGCAATGATAACCGCTGAATCACCATCAACAGCCGTTATGGTTTCATGACCATGCCGGGTTAACATTTTAATAATGCTCTGCACCTGAGTAGGTGAATCATCAACTATTAATATCTTTGCCATATTTTTATCCTGAGCACCGCTATTTAAGTTATTACTAATGTTCGCCCTGGAATTATAGATCCTGTAGAGTACAAGACTAGACCAAAATTCAGGTAATTGTAACAGCTCATCATATGAGAATAACCACTCAGCAGATACTATGGGCTTTACCCCCCCCCTTAAGCTGAATGAACGTCCGGTATTATAAATTAGTAGAGCCGCATCTACTCAAATGACCAGTCCTGCAAAATATCCACCCTGAAAACCGTACCCTGAAAAACAAAAATCACGCCACTTGAGGTGATTTGCCTGATATTGAATTCCTGCATAATGCTATCGCCTTCAGACATTGTATTGCCATTTATAATAACGCTGCGATTTGATGCATTTGATGAATAAACATGGCCAGCAAAACTCAAATCGGGTATAGACTGCTGCTGATACTCCGGCAGCTCATGTAAATATGGAATATCTTCCAGCTCAGGCAGGGGCTTTTTTACCGGCTCAACGGGCTGAAGCACAACCGGCTTTATAGCAGGCGCAGGTACGGGTGCTGCGACAGCAACAACCGTGGGAGTCGCCGCAGGTTTGGGTGCAGCGAGCGGCGAAGTCTGGAGCTGAGAGGGTGGCTCAGGTTCTATTTTTGTCTGAACTTCTGGTTTGCTTTCAGGCGGCGGCTTCAGCACAGACTCATCAGCCGCAGATAGCGCCCCTCGATCAGCAACAATTGCAGCCTCTTTCTCAGATACCACAAAGCCAATCACAAAGGCCAGTGCCAGCAACAACATGGAGATAACGCCGTATAAATTCCATGGCTTTCTGTCTTCTACTGCAACCGGTATATGCACTGTCTGTAATGTGGGCACACCCCCGCTCTTGCGTTCCTGATCTGATTTTTTTAGCGCGTCCAAAATATATGACACTAGCTACTCTCCAGTACAGGTGCCTGGAGGCCAACCATCTGATTTAAGTGTATGAGTGTTTCAGCGCCCACCGTTCCATCACTGTCAATTTTCTGGTTTAGCTGAAATTTTTTAATCCTGTTAATCAAATTCACATCATAATAACTGCCGTTAACATTATTGGGTAAATTATCAATTTTATTCAGCATCTGATTTAACCACACCACTGTTTCGCCAGTCGTGCCTGGCTTGATAATGCCATCATAACCTGGCGGGAAACGCCATAGCATGGCATAGTCTCCCTGCCAGTGAGCATTCAACATCTTGATAGAAATATTTTGAACCTGCTCCGAAACTGAAATTTTTGCACTGCTCTGGCCCAGTTCCAGCAACGTAATATACTGTGGTCGATTCAGTTCATCATGCAGTTTTAGCACCGCAGGACGGTTTAGTTTACGCAAGCCTTCAATATCTGTTGTTTCACGCAGACAGGACAAACCCTGTGTTTGCGCAAAGTGACAGGGGGTACCATGACGAATCAGGTTATAGCTAAGCCCCCATTGACCAAATAAAGATTGATATGCCTGAAGATTGCTGCGCAGACGTTGATTATTCTCTGGCCACTTAATAGCCTCCACAGGTGCTAAACTCCCCTGCGTTTCTTCGATATCTGCGGGCTGCGAGAGATGCTGCTCTGAGTTTTCTGAGGCTAGCTGACCCGATGTGGGTTTCACTATTCCGGTTTTTTCAATTTCTGTAGCCGAAACAACCTTCTTTGTATTAGCGGCTGAGTTTACGGCTTCATCCTGGCTTTTAACCGTGGACTGTGGGGGGAACTTTTCTGGTATTATTTTTTCTGGTGTTATTTCTGTTACTGTTGATTTTTCTGGTATAAATTTCTCTGAATTTTTTTTCTCTGCAAGCGCTTCTTCAGGCTCCGTCTGGAGAAATTCAGGTATATGGTGAGCCATTTCAGCTATATTGTTATGCTGAGTAAACACCGTAAAAAATACAACCGAAGCCACTAGCAGTAATAAAGCACTCACCCAGACCAGCTTATTCGCGAGCGTGGTAGACACATGCTTAAGCTTTATATTGGCAACCTTCCTTTCACCCAGGGTTTCACTCGCCGCCTTCACCAGTATTTGCTTATCAATCTGAAAGCGGTTTAAAACATAGCAGCCCAGTAAAGCCCGATCACACAACACATTGATTAATCGCGGCACACCGCCACTGTATTTGTAAACCTGTTTAATAACACCACCTGTAAACAGTGGACGCCGACAACCGGCAATGGCAAGACGATGACCAATATACTCGCCGACCTCATTTAAACTCAGTGGCTTTAGATGAAAACGTGCAGTAATGCGCTGTGCAAGCTGTGACAGTTCGGGCCTGTCGAGCACCTCAAGAAACTCGGGCTGGCCCAGCAAAATAACCTGAAGCAGTTTTTGCTGACTGGTTTCAAGATTGGTTAACAGGCGTAATTGCTCAAGTACATCCAGATCCAGGTTCTGAGCCTCTTCAATTAACACCACCGTTTTCTTACCCTGGGCATGAGCCCCTAGCAAATAACGATTAATGTAATCGACCAGCGCCTTCACACTCAGCTCTGATTCATCATAAACCACCCGCAGCTCATCACAGATAACCTGCAACAGCTCAATTGCATTTAACTTGGGGTTTAACACCAGCGCCAGGTTGGTATTTTCTGGTACCTGCTCCAGCAAACAACGGCTCACCGTGGTCTTGCCGGTACCCACCTCGCCGGTTAGCAGGATAAACGCACCATTTGTATCCATTCCATATAACAGATGAGCCAGTGCCTCGCGGTGACGCTCGCTCATAAAAAGATAACGGGGGTCAGGCGCGATAGAAAATGGGTGCTCTAAAAGTCCAAAATGATCCAGGTACATCTCGGCATTATATACCTTAAATAGCAGGAAATCTAAGGGGCTGGCGTACAGGTGCAGGGGAACACTATAAATAAATATACCGTTATAGCGGATTATTCAGTATGCTAGCTCTCAGGCCAGCTTAACCCTGGAATGATCAGCTAAGCGCGCAGTAGTGCAGTAAGTGACTGATAATGTTTGATATTATCAGATGTTGCAGGTCACTCATCCGGTTTTGTACCGAGATGTACCTGGTGTCGCGGATACAGGCGCGTGAGAGCGCGAATACATTTCAGATATTCAACTGATTAATTCAGGTTAACCAAATGCCCCATATTAGCAAAACATAAAGTTTACAATTATGCCTGAAACAACCCGAAACATCCTTTTTTACCTTATTTTAATGAGCCTGAGCATGTTACTCGCCTGCTCAGATGAACCTGACGACACTCAACTGCCCACTGAACCGGGCAAAGCAGACACTCTGCCCGCAGCAGAAAGCTACCACGAAACTGGAGACCTCAGCGCCATCAAAAAGCATGGCAAATTGCGCATATTAACCATGCCGCTAAATGAGCGATGGCTTCCCCGACGCGGCAGCTCGTTTAGCAAGGAAAAAGAGCTGGCCATCAAGCTGGCAGGGCAGCTTCAACTAGCGCCTGTTTTTGTGCATGTAAACGCATTTGAAGAGCTCATTCCCGCCCTTAATGCGGGGCAGGGCGATATTATCACCGCAAACTTCACCATTACTGCTCCCCGCAGGGAAAAGGTCGCCTTTACGGTACCCGTTGCACACGCCCATGAGCATCTGATTACCCGCACTGATGAGACACTAAGCGACCTGAAAGCACTGAATAACCGAACCATCGCATATCAGGCCAGAACCTCGTATGAAGGCACGATTGAAAAACTCAAATTAAAATACCAAAAAATTAAGAGCCAGATTTTACCCGGAAATCTGAATACAGATCAGATTATTGACCTGCTAGCGAGTAAACAGGTTGATCTGGGCATCATGGATAGCAATATCACAGATGTACTCTCTGGCTATCGAGATGATTTCAAAATTGGGCCTGCTCTGGCCAACGAGCAACCGCTGGCCTGGGCCATTAGAAAAAACAGCCCTCAGCTATTAAAAGCAATAAACCAGTTTTTAACTCACGAGCAGCTCACCGCCAACAAAAATCCGAGTTTTACAGGCGATTTAGACAGCATTAAAAAACGTAGAACCCTGCGAGTCATTACCCGCAATAATGCTGCAACGTATTTTTTATGGCGCGGAGAACTACTCGGCTTTGAATACGAGCTGGTTAAAGCCTTTGCCAAACAGCATAAGTTGCGCCTGGAAATTATCACCGCCCCTGATCATCAGTCACAGATACCCATGTTACTGGCCGGCCAGGGCGACATTATTGCCAGCTTTATGACCATCACTGATCACCGCAAAAAACTGGGGGCCCTGTTCAGCCGACCACACCATATTGCATCTGAAATAATCGTTACACGCGCCGATGATAATACGCTCAAAAAGATAGACGATCTGAAAGGGCGAAGCCTGTATGTTAGAAAATCCAGCACCTACTGGCAAACACTGGAAACGCTCCGCCATACCGGCCTGGACTTTAAACTGATCGCTGTACCTGAAACCATGGAAACTGAAGCGATTATTGGTCATGTAGCCAGTGGCAAATACGACCTGACACTGGCAGACAACCACCTGCTGGACATCGAGCTCACCTGGAGGGACGATATTCAGGCCGCCTTTAGCATTGGCAAGCCACAGGGCAATGCATGGGCCATGCGCCCCGGGAACCCACAGCTCATTACAGCCGTTAACACATTTTTAAAAAAACAGCATAAGTCACTTTTTTATAATGTAACTTTTGAAAAATACTTTAAAAACTCACACCGAATAAAAAAATATCGCGCACAGAGAGTAGACCTGAACCCCGATGGTACACTCTCGCCCTATGATGCGCTGATAAAAAAGTATGCACAGAAATACGACTTTGACTGGCAATTACTGGTATCGCAAATGTATCAGGAAAGCCGTTTTAACCCACAGGCAAAATCATGGGTTGGCGCTCTGGGGCTAATGCAGGTCATGCCGAGAACAGCAAAAGAGATGAACATAAAAAACCTGAAAGAGCCGGAGCAGGGTATAAAAGCCGGTGTCAGGTATTTAAACTGGGTTCGCGACCGTTTTGAAAAAGAACTCAATGTGAAAGACCGCATGTGGTTTACGCTGGCATCATACAACGCAGGCCAGGGCCACGTAAAAGATGCCCGGCGCCTGGCCCGACAACAGGGTTTAAACCCCAACCGCTGGTTTGATCATGTAGAAAAGGCCATGTTGCTACTCTCACAACGAAAATACTCGCAAAAAGCACGCTACGGTTATGTGCGTGGAACTGAGCCGGTTAATTATGTAAGAGAAATTCGTACCCGATACCGAGCGTATATACGACTGGTAAACAAAAGTGAACCGCTCATGTAGATACCACAGGTACCCCTGAAAACGGCTCGCCTCGCACCAGAATGTATCTGTCAAATCTGTGTGAGACGAGCCTTATCTTTTTTCTTTGCCTCAAGCCACAGCGCTTCCAGCTCATCCAGCGTACAGCGACCAAACTCACGGCCCTGGCGTTTCAGTGAACGCTCAATATAAGAAAACCGCCGTTCAAATTTCTGATTGCAGCCACGTAGCGACTCTTCAGCGTCAACATCAATATGTCGTGCCAGGTTCACACAGCTAAATAACAGATCTCCCATTTCCTCAAAAATATGCGCCTCATCTGCCTGCTGCATTGCCTCTTTAAGTTCCGCGATTTCCTCTTCGATTTTTTCCAGCACGGGTACTACCGTGGGCCAGTCAAAACCTTCACGCGCAGCACGCTTCTGTAATTTCTGAGCACGTTTTAGTGCTGGCAACGCCTTTGCTACCCCACTCAGGACGGAGGCTTTTCCCACCTGTGAAGCCTCATCCCGCTCGCTGGATTTTGCCTGCTCCCATGCTTCATTTAAAGTCGCTTCATTTAAGTTGTTTTCAGCTTTACCGGCAAAAACATGAGGATGCCGATTTATTAACTTATCAGTGACGGTATCAACAACTTCAGAGAAATTAAAATCGGCCTTTTCTTCTGCTATCTGTGCATAAAAAACCACCTGAAACAACAGGTCGCCAAGTTCAGATTTGAGCGCCTGCACATCACCATTTTCAATGGCATCAACCACCTCATAAGCCTCTTCAAGTGTATAAGGGGCAATCGTTTTATACGTCTGTTTTATATCCCATGGGCATCCCGTTTGTGGATTGCGTAATGCGGCCATTACATCTAGAAGTTTTTTCATCTGATATTTTCATAAGCGACTATAACAAACGCCAGTGTAACAAAGCACTTAATAAAAAACATCGATTTTTTAATCCTGAACAGTCAATACATCAACAGGTAGCAGCAGATGTGGCCAGAATATAGACAGGTTGCTCATTAACCCAACCCGAATTAATGAGCAACCTGCTTCTCCACCCCCTTTGATCATTTCATATGATCTGCATTCACTATCTGAGAATTCTTAACCTGAATTACTCAACCGAAGAGACCACCACCTCCTCGACATGGTCAAACTGAAGCTCTACACGTCGATGTTCTCTATTAAGAACCGCACTAACCAACGGTTTTTCACTGCCCATACCCGTTGTCAGCACTCGATTTTCAGACACACCGAAATCAAAAAGTATCTGCGCTACCTGATCAGCACGCGCCTTACTGAGCTTTTCGTTATAAACTCTCACACCCGAACTATCTGTGTGCCCGCTTATATTTAACACCACTCCATTGTTTTCCTTCAGATACTGAGCATACTGCCATAACAGCTCACCGTACTGTGCATTTACATCCGACTGATCAAAAGCAAAGCTAATTACATTTTGCTCCGGCACAGGCGTTATATTTTTATCCGGCTCAGCCGTTCCTGCATCCGCTACTTCTGCCACATCAGTCACTTGCACCGTTTCATTCTGTAAAGTATCATCCCCCTGTGACACGCTGTCGCTGGAGTTTTCAATAGTCGATTCCTGCTGCTTACTGTCATCTGCAAGCTGGCTGTATGCCGGGTCTCCAAACACCTGATCTTCTGCCGCTGATTGCGCAGCTTCATTCTCCACCAGTGGCGTATGCATATTACTTTTAACAGATGTACTCCCCGCACATCCGCCCAGTATAAGCAGCGGTAAGCCAACCAGTAACAATGATGAGCGTGGGTATTTAACATTAAGGTGATTAGCTGATGTATTAATTACGTTTTTCATAACGGTATCCTCATAGTGATTAATTGTGCTGTTAGCAGCATTTGCTGTTAACCTGCAAACAAGTATGCACAGAGGATCTGCTCTCAAACTGACTGAAAAGCGTTTAAGCCGCGATAAAATATGACGAATTATGATATTTAAAAATATTCCCAGACTCCCCCTCGGCTTCTTTCCCACGCCCATAGCCCCGCTCCACAATCTGAGCAAAGGCCTCGGTGATGGTCTCAGCATCAGCATAAAGCGTGATGACAATAGCGGCCTGGCCATGGGGGGCAACAAAACTCGAAAGCTGGAATTTATTCTTGCAGATGCACTGGCATCGGGTGCTGATACCATCATTACTGCGGGCGCAATACAATCTAACCATTGCCGCCAGACCGCTGCGGCAGCGGCGAGCTTACAACTTGAATGCCATCTCGTGCTGGGAGGTCACGCACCGGATAGCGCCAGTGGCAACCTTTTACTGGATAAGCTGTTCGGTTGCCATATTCACTGGGCTGGAAGTAACCGCAAGGGGGAGGACATTCCAGAGCGAGTTGAACAGCTCAGAAAACAGGGTAAAAAACCCTATGTTGTACCCTATGGCGGCTCGAACGAACTGGGGGCACTCGCCTTTGTTGAAGCCTTAAAAGAATTAAAAATCCAGACCGATGAAAGCCATGACAGCTTCACGCATATCGTTTTTGCATCCAGTTCAGGTGGCACTCAGGCGGGTTTAATGCTGGGCAAGAAAATACTCAACGCGCAATACCAGCTAATCGGCATCAATATCGACAAGGATGAATCAGGCCAGCCAGCCTTGCGAGATCACATTTTATCCCTTGCAAATAATACTGCCGGATACATTGATCTGAATTTCAAATTTACTGAAAAAGATTTAATCTTAAATGATAATTACACAGGCGCGGGCTATGGCGTTGTGGGCAAGCCTGAAAAAGAAGCTATTTCACTCTGTGCCCGAACCGAAGGCATACTACTGGACCCTGTATACACGGGCAGAGCAATGGCAGGGCTAATTGACATGATTCGCCGTGGTGAAATAGACAAAGAAGCCAGGGTTTTATTCTGGCATACCGGAGGAGCACCGGCTTTATTTGCTTATCCTGAGATTGCAGACTAGAAGGTAAACCTGGAAAATCAGCATATAGCTACCTCTATTAACAGAAACAGATGGGGACAAAGTATACTGGAAAATTAATTAATAATTTACTGAATGAAGGAACCTCATGACAGATAATAAAACATGTAAACACCTGAAAGAAGATTCTGATCTCGAATATGCTATTCATTTTACAGGGAAAAATAATACATTTGAAATAATGTGTGAAAAATGCCTGACACGTTTACAGTCTAACTTTGAGCCTGATCTATACCCACTTGACAGAGAGGCTTTTTTGCAGGTTGATGAGTATGGCCGGGTAGAATCTAAATCTGGTGTATCAGGTGAGATGAGCCTGCCGAGTTCAAATTCCGATCTGAAGTTTATGACTGAGAAATTACCCGATGAGTTTCTACAGGGGAAGAAAATTTGTGCGCTGGAACCACATCCAGTTAAATCGGCTCAGTGGTTTGTACTGAGCAGCTCAGGCGAGGTATTACGGGTGGATATAAAGACATTGCAGATCGATCTGGTTTATCAGCTATTGCCGAACTGGGTTGATTTAAACGAACCGCTTCACCTGATTGTTTCCAGAGATGGTGGCTTTATCGCCGTAGTGAATAGCTATCATATACATGGCGAGGTGATTGATATTCAGGCCTCAGCCCAGACTATAAAGCTTGAACGTAGCGGTTATCATGTAACGCATTGCTACTACCCTCTGGTATTTGTCGAGTATCAGAATAAAACACTTTTAATATATGCAACGGACTGGAATCATCTCGATATTGTTGACCCTGCCACGGGCAATAAGGTTGTGGCGCACCCTGAAGAGTTCGATCTGGATAAATGTGAAGCGTTTGACCGGGGTGCTTCATTTCATGGGGAGTTGCTGGTCTCGCCAGACCAGAACTGGCTGGTGGATAACGCCTGGGAGTGGCATCCGGTAGGTGTTGTTTCGAGCTGGAGTATTAAAAACTGGATTGATAAAAACCCCTGGGAATTCATTTCCAGTGAATCTTTGCTAAACCACACGAGTAAAGAATATGTCTGGGGTCAGTCCATATGCTGGATAAATAATACAACGGTGTGCATTGGTGGCTGGGGCAGGGATGATTGTCAGAATTTACCTGCCGTTAGTTTTTTTGATGTGCAGACAGGGGATCGTATTGACTGGTTTTTTGGGCCGGATGGAGTACTGGTATTTGACGAATACCTGTATGCCTTTGTAAAAGACAAAGGCATACAGGTATGGGATATTAATGAGGGTGTTTGTTTGCTGGAGGATTTATCGGCAAATGTCAGGCACTATCACCCGGCTGGAAAATATTTTATTGATTATACTGAAAATGGCGAATGGTGTACGAGGCGCTTATCCTGAAAAGATTAGTGAGCACAGGTATTTTATAATTTTCAATGACTTACTATTTGTTGTTGCGTTCAACTGGTTATTCCAGGGTCATTATTCAACCCGGTTCTTTAAAGAAAAAGTAAGCCTGATTTCAACCCCTTCGCGCTTAGATGTATTCAGCGCTTCAACTTTCGCCTGATGAAACTCGCAAATCAACCTTACAATATAAAGACCTAAACCAAGATGGGGTTTGTTGTCCCGTTTACTGCGCACTGAAACCATAGATTCAAACAGGTTTTCACGCATCTGTTCAGGCAGGTACTCCCCCTGATTAATTACACTTAACTGCACTGAGCCATTTTTCTCAGTAATTTTAATCTGGATCGTGGTATCTTCCAAATGAAAATCAACCGCATTTGAAACAAGCTTATCCAGCATCTGTGCCAGCAATTCCGGCGCACCTCGTATATTATAAGCCGATGTGTTTTTTAATATCACCTCAAACTCAACCGCCGGATAAATCATCTGGTAGCCCGATACGCAGTTTTCCACCAGCGCACTTAAGCTCATATTGCTTCTGCTCTCAGACTGTAACGTCTGCTCAAGCCGAGTGGCCTCGCTCATGCGGGTCAATATATCACTTAAACGTGCAACACCTTCACTGGCACGCAGGATATACTTTTCTCTCTCATCATCACTTTGTGCAGACTTAAGGTTATCCAGCGATGAGCGAACCACCGTAACCGGAGTGCGTAACTCATGGGACAACTTGCCCGCCATGCTTTCCAGATAACGGTTGTACTCACCGAGTCTGGACAGCATATCTGAGAAACTCCTCGATAAATCCCCAATTTCATCCTGCTGTGTTGAACGTTTTATATCATTTTCAATACGCCCTTCTGCACTAATCGCACGCTCTGTTTCATCACGTAACCGCATAATCCTTACCGACAGTCGTGTTGCATACCCCAGCAAAACAATAACAGTTATAAAGAACGTGAGCACACTCAGGTTTATTAGTATTTCCATCGCACGATTCTGTAGTATCAAAATTGCATTGCTGGTTTCCTCAATCGCAATAACACCTATTACCGTGTGATTTTTTATAACCGGATAGCTTGCTGTTAGTATTCTAACCCGCTTATCCGGTGTCTCTCGCCAGCTGGTTGCCGCTTTTCCCTGTAGTGCAGATTGCACCGACTGATCCTGCAAGTAAGATGCATGGGACAGTTCATCTTTAAAGTTGTGCGAAGGCTGTTTGAGCAACAGCTGATAAAAATACCTCACTGCGCCTCTCATAAAGCCCGTTTTATCAGCTTCATAACTTACCCCATCACTCCCTGCCTCATCCACTCTTTCTTCTTTACTACTTTCAGTATACCGCCCCTGTTTCAGGTTACCTGCAACGGCCAGTACACGATTGTATTTATCAACCACCCAGGTTCGTGAAGCAGGACGAACAACACGGTTTAGCAGGGTCTCAACGTCAGCCGAGGGTATAATTACTGTACCTGGCTCGTCCGGCGATGGAGAACTACCAATAACTGATTCAATTTCTACAGATGCACTGTCGTCTACATCCACTATAAAAAACGATAAATTATCGCCCACTAACGCAAGTGGAATTCTAATTTCAATATTATAGCCATTATGCGTTTCCTGCCACTCACCTTTAATTCGATACTCTGGTGCAACAACCCGCCATTCGTCCTCATCATACTCTACTCGCTGTGCATTCACCCAGCCCGGGGAGGAGGTGGCAATAATATAAGTTTTCAGCTCTCCTTCTTTATCTCTGAGTACTATTTTCAGGTGATCATTTTTATCCATGCTCAAGCTGCTTGCCTTGCGATAAACCAGCTTGTCATCAATGACCTGAAGCATAATATAAAAATATTTTTTATATGAACCGACCAGATAGCTGGCCTGTACAGAGGCTTTATCACCCACTTCGATGGTCTGCGCCCTGCTCTCAAAATCCAGCCAGTCATCCATATAACCATCTAGCTGTAAGGCCCGCCTCAGAGGCCGCACATATAAGTGCGATGCTGGATGTGCAACCTGTGACCAGGTTTTTTCTGGCTGCATACCGGGCAGTAAGTCTGTTGTTCTCTCGGACTCAGGCAATTTTTTTGCATACACTCTCGGCTTAAAAATTTCAGCTTGCCCCTGCAATACCGCAGCTACAATCTGTGCGCGCCCTAACAGATCTGTTTGCTGGCTGGTGCGCAAGAAATCTTCCATATCCTGGATATACTTCACCCCCACCCAGGGCACCACAAACAACACCGCCGATATGAGTAATAATTTAGCGCGTATCGAAAAACTAAAAAAACTACGAGCAGGTCTATTATTGCTCAAGCCAGCGGTACCCCATGCCATAAACCGTTTCAATAGCATCAAAAGCAGCATCCTGTTTTATAAATTTATTTCGAATGCGTTTTATATGGGAAGTAATCGTAGCATCATCAACAACTATACGAGCGTCTTCCATTAACTGCTCTCTGTTTTTTACATGTCCCGGGTGCCTTGCCAGTGTATGCACAACCCAGAGCTCCGTCAGCGTCAAATCAATTCTTTTCTCATTCCAGTCTACAACAAATCGATTCATATCCATTCGTAACATGCCCCGCTCAAAGATATCCTCCTCTAATGGAGTGGCGGTTATTGCACTCATGCGCCTGAACAATGCCGCTACACGGGCACACAAATTTGGCAAGCTGATATCCTTGGTCAGATAATCATCTGCACCGAGTCTGAGACCCGAGATAATATCAAGGTCACTGTCTCTGGCAGAGAGAAATATAATCGGTACCGTTGTCGATTTTGACCTTAAAACCCGGCATATTTCAAAGCCACCTTCCACATCGTCCTCCAGCCCAATGTCCAGCAGGGCCATATCAGGCAAGCGAGCTTCAAATGCTTTTATTGCTTCATCACGCCCTGAATAAAGCGAAATTTTATAACCCAGCTTTTTAAATGCATCGGCGTAGTTTTCGCGGATCGCCGGTTCATCTTCCACTATTGCGATATGTTGTGACATATTCTCCCCTTTTTCTGGCCCTTACATGTGACCCTTAATCTGGCCACATACATTAACACACCCCGCCCCTGATAACGCCATGTTCGTCCAGATTGCCATATTTCATCATATTTCATCGCCAGGCTGGCACAACTGCCGCCCGGCATTGCCATGCCTGTGCGTTTAAATAGTCAGCAATTGAACACACAACTCACTGGAGAGCCTTATGTTATCTCTTAATACCTCTTTTTTTAAATCCCGTAGCCGCACCGAGTATTTATATGACCATTATAACCCCCGCCACTCACTGGCGAGCATCTGGTTAAAACGCACAGTAAAAACACTTCTGCTAATTACACTGGGCGTCATCCCGAGCCTGTTTATTATTCTCACAAGCAAACCCGTCTGTGCCAATAGTGTCGCCGATAGCGCAGATTATTACGTTTCCATGAACAATATCAGCGAAGGCAGTTTGCTGCTCAGGGACAAAAAATCTTCCCAATATAGACAAATTCCACTGCTGGATACCCGGGTCAATATGAGCATTTCGGGTATGCTTGTTCGCAGCCATGTAAAGCAGTACTTTAAAAACACCAGTAACGACCAGGTAGAAGCCATTTATGTTTTCCCGCTGCCAGAAACTGCTGCGGTGGATCATATGCGCATACAAATTGGAGAGCGCATTATTGAAGCACAGATAAAGGAAAAGCAGCGGCCAGAAAAATCTACCGGCAGGCGAAACGTGAAGGTAAAAAAGCCGCATTAATGGAACAGCAACGTCCCAATATGTTTACCAATGCTGTCGCCAATATCGGCCCGGGAGAAACCGTGGTGATAGAAATCGAATATCTACAGGTTCTGGAATACGACCAGGGCAGTTTCAGCCTGCGCTTTCCCATGACCATTACCCCTCGATATATTCCAGGCGCTCCTCTACAGCAGAAATTTTCCAGCCACAGTTCAGGCAGCGCATCAGGCTGGCAACAAAACACCCACGAGGTTAAAGATGCAGCGTCTATCTCGCCTCCCATAGCAGGTAATGCCAATTCTGTCTCTCTCACCATCAATCTGGCGGCGGGATTTCCTGTAAAAAAAATCAGCAGCCCTTATCACACCATCCAGCAGCAACAGACACCTGATGGCCACCTGCTTATTCGGCTTGCCGACGGGCAGGTTCCCGCCAGCCATGATTTTGAGCTCAACTGGACACCCGATATAAATCAGGCACCGCAAGCGGCTCTGTTCAGCGAGAAAATTAACAACGACTACTACCATATGCTTATGGTGCTTCCCCCGGATAACAGCACGCAAACTCAACAGTCACTGGCCCGCGAAGTTATTTTTGTAATTGACACATCCGGTTCAATGCACGGCACCTCAATGGAGCAGGCAAAGCAATCACTGCTCATGGCCCTCGATCGTTTACGTCTGCATGATCGTTTTAATATTATTAAATTTGATTCCACCACCCGGCAATTATTCCAGGGTTCTCGCAGTGCCAGCTTCGAAAATATCATGGAGGCAAAAAAATACACTCGCAAACTCCGTGCCGATGGTGGCACAGAAATGGCACCCGCACTTAACCTTGCATTAAAACAATCCGCAGACACCCGTCATGTTCGTCAGGTAATTTTTCTTACCGATGGCAGTGTTGGAAATGAAGCGGCTTTATTTGACATCATTCATAAACGCCTGGGCAGAAGCCGACTCTTTACCGTTGGCATTGGCTCAGCACCCAACAGTTATTTTATGCGCAGGGCCGCACAGTTCGGGCGCGGCAGTTTCACCCACATTGGTGATGTAAATGAAGTTAGCCATAAAATGGGCCAGCTGTTTAAAAAACTTGAAAATCCATTACTCACCAATATAGAAATTAACATCAGCAATAATATCGCCGAAATATGGCCAGAACGTATTGCCGATCTGTATAGCGGCGAATCCATTGTACTGGCAATAAAAACAGGCCAGCCGTTGCAAACTGTTAATATGCAGGGCACACGTGCGCTTGCACCCTGGCAGGCATCCTTTGACCTGAATCAGACAGACAATAAAATTACCCGGCAAAGTGGTATAGGCACTTTCTGGGCAAGGCGTAAAATCGCTGCCTTAATGGACAGCCTGCACAATGGTGCAAATAAAGCCGAGGTACAGAAAGAGGTGACGGAGGTTGCACTTGAGCACCACCTGGTGAGTAAGTATACCAGCCTGGTTGGCGTTGATATTAGCCCTTCACGCCCAGCGCAAACAAGCCTCAAAACACAGGTGTTGCGCAATAACACGCCTCAGAACAGACCCACACAGAAAACCTATGGCCAGCTGGCACAAACTGCCACCTCCGCAGGATTACAATTCATAACGGGTTGTACACTGTTACTGCTGGCACTGATTAGTCAGATTTTATTTTCTCGAAAATTAAAATTTAAAATTTTATCATAACATTTTTTTCTGAAAATACACTCTGAAAACATACCCTGAAAAGATGCAGAAAAAATGAAAAAAATAATATTTTTATTACTGATTTTAAGTGGCTGCTGGTTTGTTGGCCAAAGTTTTTATATACATGCCAAAGCACTGCTTGCCCAGCAGTTACTTGAGCATGCGTGGAAAAACATCCAGTCGGGACAATCGAAAAGCAAGCCCTGGCCCTGGGCAGACACCTGGCCCGTGGCCCGCCTGCTGGTTCCAGAACAGGACATAGATTTAATTGTACTGGCGGGGGATAATGGCCGCACACTCGCCTTTGGCCCCGGGCATAATTTTGCCTCGGCCATGCCAGGGCAACTCGGTAACAGCCTGATTAGCGCACATCGAGACACACATTTTGAATTTTTACAGCAATTAAGTACTGGCGACATTATTTTGCTTGAAACTGCCGATAAAAAACGCCGCCAGTTTCGCGTAGAATCCAGCCGCATTACCGACAGCCAAAATGTGTTTTTTCCCGCAAATGAGCAAAAGGCCTATCTGCACCTGGTCACCTGCTATCCTTTCAATGCACTCGCAAATGGAGGGGATAAACGGTATATTGTTTCTGCGGCACGGTTTTAATGACTCTCGGGAAGGATCAGTGAGATATACCGCACATTCCCTCCACAAAATACAAATTCCCCTGTATCTGTAGCATTGAATCCAGCACATAAATCGGGTATTATTTGTTTTTTTTCAGAACGGGCAAAGATCAGCCTGTTATTATCAGCTGTGTAGTACGGCTCAGTTTATGCGCCACCCACAGACCAACTCTGGCCACCCTCTGGCCTGTGCAGTATTGACAACATCTGAATTTTTACCCTGAATTCATCGACTGGATGCTTTAAAGCATGCTTTCTGGAGCGCCTCGTTTATAAGTATGGCGCGGCCAACTGATGAGTTCAGGTTTACATAACCATTATAAAATCACGGAGCTAAATCATGATTTTTGAAGATTTCTCAACAGCACATATGACCGTGCTGTTATCAGTATTTACCATTGCCTTTTTTATGGGTGCAATCGTAAACAAAACCAACTTCTGCACCATGGGCGCAGTATCCGATCTGGTCAATATAAACGACACTGGGCGCATGCGCGCATGGCTGTTCGCAATCGCCGTGGCGCTTACTGGCGTAGTGATTTTTGAAGCCGCTGGCTTTGGCAGCGTAGACTCAACTCTACCCCCCTACCGTGGCAGTAACTTTGCCTGGCTGGAATACATTATCGGTGGTGCCATGTTCGGCGTGGGCATGACGCTGGGCAGCGGCTGCGGCAACAAGGCGCTCATCCGCATTGGCGGCGGCAATATAAAATCAGTTATTCTTTTCATTATTATCTCTGTTTGCGCCTACTTCATGGTTAACCCATTCCCTGGTACAGACAGCACACTCTACTCTCTGGTTTTCTATCCCTGGACCAGCCCGGCTTCAGCCAGCCTGACAACTCAACAAGATCTGGGAAGCATTATTGGCGGCGCAATGGGCGCAGATGTGGCAACAAGTCGTACTGTTATTGGCACCATACTGGCCATTACATTGCTGGGGTTTGCATTAAAATCTGTCGATTTTCGCAACAGCTTTGATAATAAACTCGGTGGCTTATCCGTTGGCATCGCCGTGCTTGCAGCCTGGATTGTGACTGCAAACCTGGTCACTATCTCTGCCGACGGTGAGCAGATGAGCTGGACAGAATATGCCAGCGCAGAGTCCTGGGACATGATGGAAGATGATGGCGAAGCACGCCCCCGCGATGTTGCCATCCAGTCTTTCACTTTTATCAACCCGATTGGGCAAACCACCCGCTATATTGTTAAAGGCTTTGATGATGCCTGGCTAACATTTGGCCTTGTGGCAGTGCTCGGTGTGATACTGGGTTCGCTGGTCTGGTCACTGCTGTCAAAATCATTCCGTATTGAGTGGTTTGCCAATCTGAAAGATTTCACGACACACCTCATAGGTGGCATTTTAATGGGAACCGGAGGTGTGCTTGCGCTAGGCTGCACCATCGGCCAGGGCATCACCGGTGTTTCTACATTATCCGCAGGCTCCATGCTTGCCCTTATTTCCATTATTGCTGGCAGCGCAATGACCATGAAAATTCAGTACTACAAACTCCTTCATGAAGATGAAGCCACCTTCATGAAAGCATTTGTTAGCTCACTGGTGGATTTTAAATTACTCCCGAAGCACATGCGCTCACTGGAAAATCACTGACTGGAAAATTACTCGTATACCATCCGACTCCTGTGATGGTGTACGAGTCAGCAGTTTGCCCGCTATTTAGCGCGGCCTGATTTCCCCCAGGTTTATCGTATTATCCTCTGATATTTTCTGAGAACACCCCGAACTCAATTTCACCGCACAACTGAATTTTCCTCCAGCAGTGATACAATCAGTGGTATGGATCTTTTTTCCCTCTTCACATTAATTGCAGCAGGCTTTAGCGGTGCCACAATGGGCAGTTTTTTACTGGTCACCTTACTCTATAACGTCCTGCTCAAACAAACAGACAACATCACCAACAACCTCTACATATACCGGCGCCTCTACCGACTCAACACCGTACTGTGCATACTCGGGGGCATCTGTGCTGCGCTCACCAACAACCGTCCCGCCGCCCTGATGCTGGCCATACTGGGTGCCAGCTATGTATTTAATCACGCGCATATTTTAAAGGGCCTGGTTAAAACCTGTAATGCACAATATCAGGTATCTAATAGCCGCAACTATCGCAGCCTGAGTAGCCTGCAAAATCTCATGCACCTCGGGCAGTTTTTTGCCGCAGGTTACAGTATCTACCTGCTTGCCCTGCATTCCCCGGCTCTCTCATGATCCCGAAACAGCTACCGTCGGTCAGAAACCCGAGCACCGACTGATTTTAAAGACTAGTACCTCAGGCCCTCGGCCCTGTCCTGGCTTAGCCTTACCTGGCGGGCTATATGATGAGTTATCCACAGTTTTTAAAAAAAATCTCAACAGGCTTATCCACAGCCGATTGTAGTTAGCAAAAATAAAACCCCAACATATTGTGCTTTTGTTGCTCTACAATACTGAGTAAGAATTATCCATGAGTTTATCAACAGGGAGCGCATCAGCAGGAAATCATCCATCACAGGCAGCTTAAAACCTGCTTCCGAGGGAAGAATTCAACTGATTAATTCAGGTTTAAGCATTAATATTTTTAATAACGATTGTAACTATAAGGATCAATATTAAATATGGCCAGGTCAATTGTTTCAATTAACTCTTTGTTAGTTAACGTAAAAACCATTAATAGCGCATTGCTTGCAAAACTACAGCAACTTGGATTCGACTCCAGCCTTGCACTGGGATCCGAGAGGGAATATACCGTAAAAACCCTCATTCACGCTATTGATACTCTCGCAATACAGTTTCTCACCATCACCGCCAGTAGTCAGCAATTTGTACAGCGCACCAGCTATGCTGAGCGCAAAGCAATAGAAACAAACTTAAAAAACCTGCACAGTTGCCTGCAACAGACTCACCAGGAACTGGCCATTTTTCACCCTGTAGATTTTCAGTGCCATAGCGCCCATGCACTGGTTTACACAGATGAAAACGGAGCATTTCACAGCTTAAAACTCGTTGAAGCCGCTCGCCATATAGACACGATCAAACCCTATTACCGTATGCTGGAAACAATCACCGCCCATGAACGCATACACGCACTCTCCACCGTATTAGAAAATATGCTGAGCAGGGATACAGCCGTCATTGAAGGCGATACCGAACTGAATGATGAACAGTCCAGTGCCGTAGAGCTTTCCCAGTACCTCGTCCGCCAGGCACTGTAATTACCCTCCCGCTCACTGTGGCCCGCTTATCTACCCGATTTTCTGTTGTAGTTAAGCTGGGCCAATGTGTATTTCAGCTTCCGCACACAGAATATTTTCTCTAACATCATTTTTCCAGCTTAAAAACATGCATTCAATGAGTTAATCCAGGATAATACGCCATTATCGTAAATTAACTCACTGAAACATGAAAATCAGACGACCCCATACCATCCTGCTACTCACCTCCCTGCTGATTTCCTCTGTCTGCCATGGCACTGAAAAAACGCTGGTATTTTCAGCCATTCCAGACCAGAACCAGTCACAGCTCAATGAACGTTTCAGTAAAGTTGCCGACTACCTGTCCACAGCACTGGGTGTACCCGTCAAATATGTTGCTGTTAAATCTTATGTAGCGGCCATTACTGCTTTTAGAAATAATCAGGTACAGCTTGCCTGGTTTGGCGGCCTCTCCGGTATCAGGGCCAGGTCACTCGTTCCTGGCTCACAGGCAATCGCTCAGGGCGCAGAAGATACTGAATTTGAAACATATTTTATTGCCCATCACAGCACCGGCATAAAGCCCTCAGATCAGTTCCCAGAGAGTATCGCAGGAACAAACTTTACCTTTGGCTCAAAAGGCTCAACATCCGGCAGATTAATGCCCGAGTTTTATATTCGGCAACATTTTAAAAAAGCGCCTTCAGCGTTATTTAAACGACTTGGCTTTAGTGGTAACCATTCTCGTACGATCGCCCTTGTTCAATCCGGTGCATACCAGGTTGGCGCGGTTAACTATAAAGTCTGGCAACATGAACTGGCCGTTGGAAAAATCGATCAAAACAAAGTAACTGTCATCTGGAAAACACCACACTACCCGGATTACCAATGGACGGTACGTGGCGATGTTGACACTGTCTGGGGAGAGGGCTTTAAAGAACGCATAAAACAGGCCCTGCTCAATATGAACGATCCCGTATTACTTGCCGCATTTCCCAGAAGCGCATTTATTAGTGCCCAAAATGATGACTATTTACCTATATTAAATACCGCAAAAAATATTGGCCTGATCGAATAATATGCTTCAGCTCACCCACGCCAACCTTGCCTACCAGGGTAGAGCCGCACTCTCTGACATTAATATTAATATACCTCAGGGTCAGAAACTTGCCCTTGTAGGGCACAGCGGCTCAGGAAAATCATCACTGTTAAAGCTTCTATATAATAAGCAGGAGAAACACAGACAAAGTGCAGCACTCATCCCGCAGGAATACGCACTGGTGCAAAACCTCAGCGTTTTTCATAATGTTTATACAGGAAAAATTCACCAACATGCAACATGGTATAACCTGCTTAACCTGATTAAACCCCTGAAAAAAACCATTGCAGAGATTACACATATACTTGAAAACTTGCAGTTAAGCGACAAACTATTTGAGCCGGTAGCACTTCTCTCTGGTGGGCAACAGCAACGCACCGCGATTGCCAGAGCCCTTCTACACTCGGCAAATACACCAGGAAATATTCTACTTGCAGACGAACCTGTATCATCCCTGGATGAAAGTCAGGCAAGATCTATCATGCAGCGACTATGCCGGGAGTTTGAGACCGTTGTTTTTTCATTGCACGACATCGACTTCGCACTTGAGTTCTGCGACCGCATTATAGGACTGGAACGGGGCCAGATTACCCTGGATGCCAGCACTGAAAATCTGGATCGCACTGCGCTACTCAAGCTCTATGGCGACTAACCCACCCTCATATCGGCACTCTAAACGCTGGAAAATAAGCTGGTTATTTATTTTTATTGCTATTGGCTGCATACCTTTTGCAGATCTTGCCATTAGCTCTTACGACCCGATGGCTGAACCTGGTCAATTGTTTTCAGCACTACTACACCCATCACTCAACAACATTAGCCATCCAGTCAATGCCATACTGCAAACCATCGCCTTTGCATTACTGGGCGTTGCACTCGGGTGCTTTTCAGGCTTTCTCCTGGCGCTGGTATTCCACTGGCGTATCGTCAGAATTCTATGCGCGCTTCTGCGCTCGGTACATGAATTGTTCTGGGCGCTCATGCTATTACAGATATTTGGCCTGCACCCAATAACAGGCTTACTCGCGCTGGCTATACCCTATGCTGCCACCTTTGCCAGGGTTTATGCAGAAATAATCGAAGAGGGCGATCACAGCGCCTACAATACCATTCGCCAGCACACGGGGGTTATATCCGCGTTTTTTTATACACGCCTCCCCGATCAGTGGCCACACTTTATCAGCTATACCAGCTACCGTGTGGAATGTGGCTTACGCTCAAGCGCCGTACTTGGCTTTGTTGGCCTCCCTACATTGGGCTATTACCTTAATACCGCTTTCATGGAAGGCCAGTACTCAGAAGTATGGGCATTGCTCATCCTGTTTTATATTTTAATCGCCAGCATTCGCTACTGGCTGCGACCCACACTGCTTCCTGTTTATCTCACCATTGCGCCCTTTATCATTGCAAATGACAGTATTATTTCATTTACTAATGTAGCTCGATTTTTCACCCACGACATCATTCCATCACCTGTTCGAAATAACGAGTCTCCGGGAAGTATTTTTCACTGGTTTTCTGATTTATTTTTTAATGAAGCGTTGCCAGGAATCGGCAATACTCTTGTGCTAACCCAGATAGCCTTAGTCAGCTCCGCCATAGTTGCACTCATCCTCTTTCCTGTTATCTCCAGATGGTTTTTTAAGCGAACAGGCCGCAGCATCGGACATATTTTTTTAGTTATCATGCGTTCAACACCCGAATACATTCTGGCATTTATACTGCTCATATGGTGGGGGCCATCCATGCTCCCCGCTGTCGTTGCACTCACACTACACAACGGCGCAATTATTGCCCACCTTATAGGGCGCTATAGTAACAGGCTCAACATTCACGAAAACAGACTTCATGGCCTGAACCTGTATGCCTATAAAATACTGCCGGGAATATACGGCCAGTTCCTGGCATTTATCTTTTATCGCTGGGAAATTATTATGCGAGAAACCGCAATTCTTGGTATTCTTGGCATCACAACTCTGGGTTTCTACATCGACAGCGCAATCTCAGATATTCGACTCGATAAAGCAATGGTATTAATTGCCATTACCGCTTTACTAAATCTGAGTGTTGATATGGTATCTCGTTATATTCGAAAAAAGCTTCGATTAAAGGGCTTCTCTGTTAATTGATTATACACAGGACGTCACACCTGTTTATCGCCTAAAATATTTTTCACCACAGCAGAAGTTGAGCCTGCAACAGCAGCTTTTTTAGCCCATTGCTCTGCCTTCTCATCTTGTTTGAGTTTTTCATGAATCTCAGCTAAATTATTCATATACATCACCGTATCAGCATCTGCTTCAGCCGCCTTATAAAACCATGGTTTTGCTTCTTCATACCGCTGAAGATCATCTACATCTGGATGCTCCCGGTAATCTCGAATATATATGACAAGTTCATTATTAATACAACCCGCTTTTCCTGCACTAACAAAGGCTTCCAGATATGCCTTTTTATCAAGATCATCACACTGTCGAGCAAGATACATCGCATCTGAATTGCCGGATACGCAGAGAGCAAGAAGCTGCTCCTGAAGCGCACCATCAGAGTGAATCATTTTTTTGTAACTCTCTATATTCGGCCACACATCCAGTTCTTTAAACAGACTTTCAAGATCAATCTCAGTTTTGTTTTCTGCTGTTTCACGCAAAGGGTGGGCACTGGCATCAGGAAACTCAAGCGTTCTTATCAACAGACGTTTATCAGAGCTGTTATCCAGAAGGTGTACTCTTGCATCCGCCAATTTTCCCAGCACTTTGTTATTAGCCATATGAAGCAAAACATCCTGTGTCATTTCACTGAAAATAAATACCGGCACCTTATGCAGCTGTTCACCACAATCAGCAATTCCTGTTATTTCATCTACCGACACTTCATTTTTAAAACATAGCTCTTTAGATAATATTTTGTGAAAGTTAATAGCTGAACGAGCAGGTTCTACTATAATATGTAACCAGTAAGCACCAAAAGAACGGCCTGAAAAATCCAGATATTCCGTCCACTGGTTTGAAGCAAATATCTCTAGTTTTGTTGCAAAGTCATTAAGCGAGACACCGATTACACGTACTCTGGCAGCATCGAGGCTGTATAACCTGATTGCACTATCAATTATCTCTTTGAATTTTTTTTCCAGTATCTCTTGCATCATTCCGGCTACCCTTTACTAGTCTGGCAAACTATTATTACCATACTACTAAATTGCCCAGAAATTAGCAAAAGCATGAAATAACCTGTCGGCTCTTCATTTCTATCGATATAAACAATACGCTGAACCTAAATTAATCCTAGATTAATCAGTTGGGCGCGAAAAAGATGTGCAAGTTATTGATTTGGATAGCGTAATGAAAAAATGTGAAGTCACCTTATTGGTGATGAGCA
>VAOX01023398.1_pt1 | contig 33049 bp, 26 predicted proteins | sample 3393891 | NCBI WGS metagenome assembly VAOX01 (sample SAMN08290429, study PRJNA428436) | hydrothermal vent metagenome | isolation source: Deep-sea hydrothermal vent chimney | place: Indian Ocean: Southwest Indian Ridge | depth 2822 m m
ACGACTCAGAGACAGATAAATCAGGTTAATACGACTCAGAGACAGATAAATCAGGTTAATACGACTCAGAGACAGATAAATCAGGTTAATAACATCCAATAACAGATGACCGGTAAATAATCGGTTAAATATTTTATATAAATGTAAGCTGAATGTAAGGATATAACTACTATTTAGCTTACATTTTTTTATAAAAATGAATGAGGGGGGGACATTTAATGACGATCAAAACAAAGCTATTTTACGCTACTTTTTTTATTCTTACTTTTTTAATGATTTCTATAAATATTAATATGCCTAAATCGTTTGGCGCCTCAAAATTGCAGATAGGAACAAGTTATAATGAAACTTGGGGTAAATACGGCACGAATTATTCCACATCCTTAATTTACATTCCGCTTAACATAAGCTATTATCCGAATAGAAGTTTCAATTTTCAAGCCACTATACCGTACATGCAGGTTCATAAACAGTCATCTATCGTGTTGGTCAACAATATACCGGTTAAAAAAGCCGGTGCGTCAACCTCGACCACCGAAAGAGGTTTGGGGGATATTGTATTAACGGGAAATTACAACGTCACGAATCAGGCGACGAATCCCTCTTTCCCCACGTTAACAGCAACAGCCTTCGTTGACCTGCCGACGGCCAGTAAATCCAAGGGTCTGGGGACAGGCAAGACAAATTACGGTTTCCAGATAGGTATAACGCAGATAGTAGGATCATATTTTTATTTTATAAACGGAGGTTACACGGTTTTAGGTAAACCTTCAGGGGTTACGGGTCTTACTAACCCGTTGTCCGCCTATGCCGGTATAGGTAAGTTAATCTCCAAAGATTTATCGGTTGCCGTCTCGGGTTCGTGGTCGCAGGCAATTATATCAGGAACACACGATACCGTAACCGGAAGTTTGTCGGTGATTTATACGATGGTAAAAAATAATACCGTAGGCATTACTTATCTGAAGGGTTTCACAAATGCAAGTCCGGCCCAAGGAGTAATGCTAAGTTATTCGCTTATGTTTTAAGGTTCTGTCCCATGAATATCAAAAAAATATGAATAATGATACAAAATTGATACTAACAAATAAAATCGTAGGGGAAAAAAGTGAAATATTTTTATAAGCGGAGCAGCAGGAACAATCTGCAATGAATTAATTGAGCATTTAATATAATTAAATCCAGGAAGGATAATAGCCACAGATAACAATGAAACTGAGTTATTTTTTTTTAGCGGAAAGATATAAAAAATATGATAATGTACATTGTTTTATATGCAATATAAGAGACAAAAAATAAATTATTGCAATTTTGTTTTCCATGGGGTTGTGCTTAAACACGTAATACTATACGAGTATAATCCATTCGATATTGTTCAAATGAATCTGATATGGCTTCAGAATATTATTGAAGTTTCAATTGAGTCCAAGGTGGAAAAGATTCTATTATGAGTTCGGATAAGGCGGTAAACCCTACCAACGCAATGGGTGCTTCCAAAATAATGGGGGAAAAGCTAATTGCCGCCTCTAATAATTTACAAAATTTTGGAGGGACTGTATTTTGCAATTCAAGGTCAGGGAATGTTTTGGGCTCTCGTGGGTCGGTTGTGCCTATTTTTATTAATCAATTGAAAGAAGGACTTAATTTAACGGTAACCAATACCTACATGACCAGATTTGTTATGAAAAAAGAAGAAACCTTTAATTTAATTTTAAAGTCTTTAGAGATTTCAAAGGGCGGAGAAACATTTATATTAAAAATGGATTCAATAAAAATAGGCACAACCGACCCACGAAGAGGAGGCTCATGGTTAAACAAGATTCCACTACTATCAAACCAAGCACCTCTTTTTTACCATCTACTTTAACGCCAAGTACTATATAAAAAGTTTTAGATATATATCTGCCATCCTCTTTTACTTTATAATATATAGCATCCAAAAATATAAAGGAATATGCCTCCTCAAGAGGTCTTGTTCTCCACTCTTGAAGCAAAAAGGTATAATCTTATCTGTTACAGCACTTATAGCATCATTAGAAAAGCCTACACCATATATATTATATCACTTGTGATATATAGTAACTATTGCATAGTGCACAAAGTGAGAGTATCTTATCTTCTAATTCACATGTCATAGTTCTTTGCTTACTCTTTATTGTTTTAGTGACATATCCATTTTTACAATTCTTTTATAAATCTTGGGTAAGATACGAATCCATCTCTACTGCTAGCGTAGCTTTTGTAAGCTGTTTGATTAAAGAGCCTATGCTCCATCAGAACCACCTATACTCTTACCTTCTTTTGTGTCACGAGCAAACTGCTCTACATCTATTCCCTACTTTCATATGTGTCTCTTTTTAGTATTTGTTATTTTACCCGATCGACATATATTTTTTAACAGTTTCGATATAACTGGTATTTTATAAGCAATGCCAATAAAATAATTTTTATTTTTATTGCTTTTAATATGTTCGCTTCTATAGGCAAGACTGTATAATTTTATTTTTTCTAAGTAATTTTTGCTATTCTGTCTACAATCTGGATTTTCTTTATAAACTGCTGTTAAAGACTTTTTTTGGCAAGATAAAGATATATCAGCGTTTTTTTTGCTATCTCTTCTTTTATCTTTTTCATAATTTCTTCAACGCTGAAATGCGAGTTGTCAATTTCTACCATAATAGTTTTTACCCTTTAACCCTTTTCATGTCGGCATCCACCATCTCTTTTATCATATCTTCAAGGGTGATCTCTGCCTTCCATCCAAGATATTTTTCAGCCTTGACGGGTTTACCGATGAGTATTTCCACTTCCGCCGGTCTGAATAAATTTTTGTCTATTTTCACATAATCCTCATAATTTAATCCGAGATAATCAAATGCTATCTTGCACATGTCTCTTACAGATGAGGTTCTTCCCGTGGCTATTACAAAGTCTTCAGGCTTATCGTGCTGAAGCATCAGGTACATGGCTTTTACATAGTCTTTGGCATGCCCCCAGTCTCTTTTTGCATCAATATTGCCGAGATATAGTTTATCTTGAAGCCCCAGTTTTATCCTTACGGCGGAATTTGTAACCTTTCTGGTTACAAATTCAAGTCCTCTTATTGGGGACTCATGGTTAAAAAGAATACCGGAGCATGCAAACATGTTAAATGATTCTCTATAGTTTACCGTCATCCAGTGGGCATAGAGCTTGGATACTCCGTAAGGGCTTCTGGGATGAAACGGGGTGTTCTCGCACTGAACCATTTCTTTTATCTTGCCGAACATCTCCGATGTTGAAGCCTGATAGAACTTGATTGAAGGGTCGGTAAGCCTTATCGACTCTAATACATTCAAAGCGCCTATAGCCGTGACATCAGATGTTAAAATAGGTTGTTGCCACGAAGTTCCTACGAACGATTGAGCGGCAAGGTTGTAAACCTCATCAGGTTTATCCTTCTTCAATACCCTTATAATGGAGCTTAAATCCGTAATGTCGCCGTCAATCAGCTTAACATCTCCGGCTATTTTCAGGTAATTCAGCCTTTCGATATTTCGAGCGGAAAGCCTCCTTATAAGCCCCAGTACGTTGTAACCCTTATTCAATAAATACTCGGCGATATACGCGCCATCCTGACCGGTTATTCCCGTGATTAAAGCAGTCTTCATTTTGTCGTTCTCCTGAAATATTAATATTTGCATTTATATCATAATAATTGTTTGATTGTAAACTCACTTTATTGCACCCCATTTATCGCAAAAATATGTTTGAGTTAATTATATCAACTATAATTAACTCAAATTTTACTTCTTAATTTTATGACCCTGCACATCCTGCCTTTAAAAATTTTTTAAATAATAATTATATAACTCTAAAAGCGTCTTTTCTATATCATAGACCTGAGAAAATCCGATATGTGATTTTAGCTTGGAGTTATCTCCGTATACCTCCTGTATATCGTAGCTCCTTAATCTTTCCGGATCGGTTTTTATAACTATTTTTTTACCGGAAAACGATATCAATTTATCTAAAATATAGGATATTTTTACCGGAATCCCCGAACAGACATTGTATATCTCTTTTTTGTGTCCACTTAAAAGCAAAAGGTAATATGCCATTATAACATCTCTGACATCTAAAAAATCGCGAGAGGATTGAGTGTTGCCAACTTTTATGTTAGGCTCTTTTTTTCCGAGAGCAATCAAGGCAATCTGTTTTGCAAAGTTCGGAACGACGAAACGGTCGTCCTGATACAAGCCGATATGGTTAAAAGATCTGGCTATCACTACATCGATATCGAATGCATTCGCATATTGAAGGCATAAAAGCTCGGCCGCTCCTTTGCTGACGGCATATGGACTTTTTGGGCTTAAGGGGGTTGTTTCTTTTAACGAAAGATCAAACGGCTTAAAGCTGCCGTAAACATCGGAAGAGCTTACAAAAAGAAGTCTGCCTTTAAAACCTGCTCCCTTCAGGCATTCTAAAAGATTAAATGTGCCGTAGAAATTAATATTATAGGTTTCTTTCGGGTTTTCGAAGGAATTTGGCACAAAACTCTGGGCAGCAAGATGAATTATATAAGCGGGATTTGTTTGCATCAATGCTTTGTTAATAGATTTTTTATCCAAAACATTTAAGTGTAACAAACCGTCGCCGTTGCGCGAAGAAGTTCCTACCAAATTAAAATCTTTAAATCCTCCCATAGGCTTGCCGTGTTCGTCGGTCGTTATAATGTCATCCTTAATAGACTTGTTTAAAAATATATTCTTGCCGACAAAACCTGTGGCACCGGTAATTATAATATTATTCGCCATTCACAACTCACCTCGCTATCTCGTTGTATTTCGCCGCAATCGTAATCGGTTCTCCGATTACCTGAACTCTTACGTCCTCGATGTATACCACCTCGTCACACATCTCCACAATCGAAGTCGGATCGTGGCTTAAAAAAATTATGGTTTTGCCTTGCTTTTCTTTACAAACTCAGCGTCACCTATCGACAGCACCTCGTCGAGAAGTATAATATCAGGGTTAGTGTTTAACGTAACTTTTTTTGTTCTAAATGTCAAGAATACATGAGGCGAATAAAAGGCTTCTTTGCGATATAAAATATATAAAACAGAAAAAGCAAGCGCGATGATTGATTGAAAAAGTTTGTCTTTTAATTTTGACAGTCTTAATTTGCCGGTCAAAAAACTTACGGCAGGCTGCAATCAATACCACACCTAATAATCTTAAAATCATATATTTTAAGTTCAGCATGCTTTATCATTTTTGGTATATCCAGCACAAAAGCAATACTGCCGTCACCGAGTATTGTCGCTCCGCTGAAAAATTTCGCATCTTTGTAAATTCTGCCCGATGGTTTAAGTATGGTCTGCACCTCACCGAATATTTCATCAACAGCAAACCCCATAACCTGACCAGCATACTTAACAACTATTACCTTAATTCCCGCCAACTCATAACGAGACAGGCGGTTCAATTGCAGCAATAAATCATTCTCTTTATTATTGCCGTATCGAATCTGTCGCAACTGTTGGGAATAACTGGAAATGGAAGTTGTATTATACGCCCATAACTTTTTATCTGCTTTACGTTTCCCTGCAGGGTGAAAAAAACCTGTTCTTGGCATCTTCGCTTATGCAGGAGAAGAATTCACTGCTTCTCTGAGAGGGGATATCATTATTGCAGGGATGCTTGCAAAACACTCCGCTTTTCAAATAGAAAGAGAGGACTGTTGGGTTTGAGGACAATATAGAATAGATAGGATCTGTTTATAGTTGTCATATTTACCATTCTTAATATATTTTATCGTTATGTGATATAACACATAACGATAAAATAAACAAGTATAAATACCAATATTTCAGAGCTTTTGTTAGCTAATGCAAGAAATTATCGTTAGGTGTTTCGGGAATGGAGGTTTTAACTAATCGTAAAACCTTAAAACTGCGGCAGCGGATAGTAATACCGCTGCCGAAAGTAGTATAAAATATAAGATAGAATAGACGGCTATGCCTATAATTAAATAAGAGAGCAAGATTAATCTCTTGATTTTTTTAAACTCTTTATCGCGCAAAAGAAAACTTATAATTATCCCGACAAAAATATATATAACGGATTCAATTATAAGAATCGTCATATCACTCTTTCAAAATATTCTATAGTTTTTTTAAGTCCTTCTTCTATGTTTATTTTGGGATTATAGCCTAATATGTTTTTTGCAAGCGTCAAATCGGGATTTCTTCTGATTGGATCATCCTTCGGCAACTCTACCGATTTAATTTTAGATTTTGAACCGACAAGCGATATAACCAATTTTGCAAAATCTATTATAGTAAATTCATAATTGTTTCCAAGATTAACCGGACCGGTAAAATCGCTTTTGTTATCAATAAAAAGAATGATTCCGTCTATCAAATCCGATATGTAGCAAAAAGACCGCGTCTGCTTTCCGTCCCCGTAAACGGTTACATCCTCGCCTTTTAATGCCTGCACTATAAAATTAGAAACCACCCTGCCATCGTTTTCAAGCATGTTAGGACCGTAAGTGTTAAAGACCCTGACAACCCTTGTGTCTGCCCCATACTGCCTATGATAGTCGAATATAATAGTCTCCGCCGCTCTCTTTCCCTCGTCGTAGCATGACCTGACAGACGTGGGATTAACGTTGCCGTTATATGTTTCCGGCTGGGGATGGACGGACGGCGAACCATAAACCTCAGACGTCGAAGTATGCAGAACCGGAATATTAAGCCGCCTTACGTTTTCCATTACGTTAAATATACCGTAAACGTTATCCTTCATCGTTTTAAGCGGATCTTTCTGATAATGCGGGACAGATGCCGGACAAGCTAAATTTATTATGAAGTCTGCTTCTATATTGAAAGGCTCGCTGATATCATGCCTTATAACCTCAAATTTTGCATTACCAAGAAATCTCTCTATATTTGCCTTGGAACCAGTATAGAAGTTATCCATGCATAAAACTTCATGTCCCAAATTCAATAATCTTTCGCATAAATTAGAACCTATAAAACCCGCCCCGCCCGTAATAAGAATTATCATATTTTACTCCTTTTTTTAATTTTATCTAAATCGTATTTATTGCCGTAACCCCTTTTGGTTATCATATACAAATCGTTTACGTAGGTATCGCTGTTTCCTACTATTATAGTAGTATTCATTGTAACTATATCGAAATTATCGATGTTTTCCAACGTCGTTATGATAATTTCTTCGTCCGGTCTCGTTACCGCCTTCGCGATAGCGGCGGGTCTGTCCTTTTCGATACTTTCAAGCAGTATATTCTTTGCCGTGGTAAGCTCTTCTCTCCTCCTTTTACTCTTGGGATTATATATTATTATAACAAAATTACCCATAGATGCCGCTCTCAATCTCTTCTCTATGTCTTGCCACGGCGTCAAAAGATTGGATAACGAAATAACACAAAAATCATTGGTAATAGGCGCTCCTATCGCAGCGGAAACGGCGCAAAAAGCAGGTATCCCGGGGATAAACTCTATCGGAACCTTCCCCGTGAGTGATTTTTTATCTATAATTTCAAGCAAGAGCCCGCTCATGCCGTAAATTCCGGCATCTCCCCCTGAAATAAGCGCTACCTTTTTACCCTCTAAAGACCTTTCGACAACTGTCTCGCACCGTTCAATTTCATCTTTCATATTAAACGGCATTTTCCTTTGGTCTTCGCTTAATATGTCCCCTATCTGCTTTAGGTAAGACGAATAACCTATTACGGTCTCGGCTTCCACTATTGCATCTAATGCTTTTTTACTCAAATGACCGATATCTCCCGGTCCAGTTCCTATAACCGTAATCTTTCCAAACTCTTTCATTTCTTTTCCTATTTTAAGTTATCCGCCATCGTCACCGCCATCGTCACATTGCCTTTCTTTTGTTTCGGTATCAGGAGTATGCCCCCCTTTCCCCCTCCCCCTTTTGCCGATAAAGCGGCGCACGGCTCACAAACCGAATAAGCGCCGGTATGTTTAAAACATAATGAATTCTCATTTCTTTTTCTATTAAAACCCTCTATAAAATCGTTTATTTCTTTTTTCGTAAAAAAATCTACAAATCCGCCATAGTTCTTTCCGAATCGCAAAATTCCTTCCTCTTCCATCTTTAAATCTATCGTTGCCGTATTTCTTACCGCGTTTATAGAAAGATTGTTATCGGCAAATTTAGACAATATAAAATCTTCTATTTCTTCAAAATCGGTATTTTTATTGCAACCTATCCCTACGACTAAACGCTTAGGCCTTAATATGACGGCAATGCCGGCGGGAACAGGCTTTTTTAAATTTTCATTCACTGAAATTGCTATTATCTTTGACGGATCCAAATCTAAATTATTTGTATAACTGAAATCTTTTGAATTATTAAATTTATCTATATAATTTTTAATTTCTTTCACGTTAAAATCGTTTTCGATATATATCTTAAACTTTTCTCCTTTAAGAGATGCCTTATTAAACACCTTTATTTTATCTCTTGCCGACTCTATGAAAAAACCGAATCTCTTTGCAAACATGTCTATCGAAAACCTGTTAGTTCTATCCGTTGCCGTGGTAACTACCGGAATGGCACCCAAAAATCCGGAAATCCGCTCGGTAAATTCGTTTGCCCCACCCGTATGCCCCGAAAGCACGCTTATAACAAATTTTCCGGATTCGTCTATTACTATAACACCGGGATCGCTCAATTTATCTTTTATTAACGGAGCAATGTACCTTACCGTAGCGCCTAACGCCAGAAAAAATACAATATGGTCAAAATCTTTAAATAATCCGCCTAAAAAATTTATCGATAATTTTTCATAATTCTTTATGGATATATTTTTTTCGTTACTAACGGTAGATTTTGGAACCGGAATTAATTCCGATAGATATTTTTTTGCCGTTTCTATTAATTCATTTTTATTTTTTTCGATAAAAAAAGTTAAATATAAAATTTCGGAAGTACCGATTTCTATTTCACTCGACACTTTCTCCGCTATTCCTTTATAAATATCCAACGCCGTTTTAAGGCTATTTTTAGATATTATGATAAATGCAATATTTTTGACTTCAAAAGCGGAGTCATGTTCGGTCTTCTTTATTCCTGAAGCCGTGTGAAAAATTCTTATCATACAATTTGGACCTGTTTTCCTTAAGGTATTTTCCTTTTAAAGCCTCGCCTATGATTAAAATCGCCATATTCTGAATAGAGAATTCCTCCGACTTTTTGACTACGTCTTTTAACTTGCAGCCTATTAAAATCTCCCCTTTCAATGATACGTCCTTAGCAATCAAACATGGCGTATTTACAGGGTAATGTTCCGTTAAATCGTCCACTATCGATTCTATTATGCCGAAGCTTAAATAAATAGCCATAGTCGCCCTATGGTTTGCAAGGCTCTTTATATCCTGACCCGGGGGCATTTTGCCTGTTCTTCCTTCACCCCTGCAAAATATAAGGGTTTGAGATACGTCGGGCAACGTCAAAATCGATTTATAGGCGGCGCTTGCGGCAAAGGCAGCGGTAACACCCGGAATAATCTCATATTCAATACCCTTTTCTTCTAAGTAGAGCATTTGTTCGTTAATAGAAGAATAGATTGAGGAATCCCCCGCATGAAGAACGGAAATAATATAATTTGACCTGAGCAATTCTTCTAACCCCGCCTTAATCTGCTCAAAATTAAGGCTTTTCATATCTATTAGTAATGCATCGCTTTTGATAACCCCAAGCATTTCAGGATTTATAAGGGAACCGGCATAAAAGACGGCATCTGATTTTTTTAATATCTCAAAGGCCTTTATCGTTAAAAGCTCTGGGTCGCCCGGACCTGCTGATACGAAATAGATTTTAGAAATAGCCATAAAAAACAATATTAAATATTAAACAAAAACCCCTATCAATATGGAAAAATAATCAAAATCCAAACAGTCTCTTTCGGCGAAATCGTTTACGAGTTTTGATTTTTCTATCAAATAAAGCTTAACCCGATCCTCCGTGAGCGCGGCGGCATACATCCTTTTAAATGCAGATAAAATATCTTTTACGTAAGCCCCCGCTTTCATGAAAACTATGACCTGCGGTCTGGGATATTTGTCTGCAATGAACCTTATTTCTCTTTCTATTTCAGCTGAATTTTTTTTTATCGGAACAGTTATAAAAACAGCACCGTTTTTAATTATATATGGCTTCCCTATCAAGCCTAACGCATAATGAAGCGAAGAAACTCCGTTAATTATATTTATATCGAGTTCGTATCCGCTTTTCAAAAAATTATCTGATCTTATATCCTCGATAGCATTGTGTAACCCGTAATATGTGCTGTAAAACATAGGGTCTCCGATCGTGATATATGAGCATGTACCTTCTTTTAATTTTTCTATTATTTTAATCGCATTCTTATAATATAAATCACCGTTTCTTCCGTTAGAACGTTTCATCTCTACCTCTAACGGGAGAAACATTTCCTCCGGCAGCTCTTTTGCCCCGGAAAGCCTTACCGCGTTTTTTATAATATCGTAAGCAACCCTGCTTTTTCCTCCGCAAACATCCGGATAAAATATAAATTTACTGTTTATAGCGGCATTAACGGCTTTTACCGTAATTAATTCCGGATCGCCCGGACCGACGCCTATAATATTCAAACGTAATACTTTTAACGGATTATTCAACGCCTACTCCGGATCTTTCGGTTTAATGGTCTTATTCCTCACTTTAACGTTAGGCTTGTTTTTTTCCATTTTGTATACGGTTTGTTTTATATTGCTCTTAAATTTATTCGGTTTATTAAGCTTGTCGGGTTTAAGCATTTTTATAATCTTAGTGATGTAAATTTGATTTAATGCCTGAAAATAAGAATCTTTTTTAATGGATTTCAATCTCGCCACGTTAACCGATATAATCTCATATCTTATTTCAAACTTATTATTCTTGTCGTTTTTCAAATCGGAATTATTAAAATTATTAATAAACGACAAGACGTTATTCAATGAATTTATCGTTATGCTATTAATTACGATCACTCCCATATCTTTCAGAATATCGAGCGACCCTGTTATGATATCAATTAAATCACTGCCGCCACCTCCGATAAAGACGGAATCTATCTGCGTCGGACAGATATCCTTCAGCGTTTTAAACGAACCAGGAAGTTCTCCTAAGATGGGTTCGATATTCGGTCTCCAAAATTTTTTGATATTCTTTTTAAGGTTTTCTATCTTGGATATATTTTTATCTACGGCGTAAACAATACCGTTACGGGCTATGGCGGAAACCTCCATGCTCACGCTGCCGCTGCCGCATCCTGCATCTACAACTATCGAATCGGCTTTTAAACCCAATAAACCGATACTTATAACCCTGACTTCTTTTTTTGTCGGTTCTCCAATTGCGTGTATGTATGTGTCGTCGTCTATACCGATAACGCCGTCTTCAAAATTTTTAGTATTCTTCTCGCTTAGTATGATTATATTCTTTTTATTGCCGAGGTCTTCAAGCAGTTCCTCAGTGAGGCTTTTATGAATCTTTTCACTTTTGGTGCATAAATCCGTCAGCACGTAAAAATTAAAATATTCTAAAAATCCCTTCTCTTCCAATTTAGCATGTATCTTGCAGGGTGTATTGACATTATCGGTATATATACCGATATTTTTACCCCTTGAATATAAAGCCGGGTAAATGTTCTTTAAATCTCTTCCGTGCAGGCTCACAATCACGGCTTCGGTCATAGGTATTTTTAATTTAGAAAAACCGATCTGCATAAAACTAACGGAGGGATAAATTTCTACGAATCTTTTTTCGCCCTCCTTTAATTTATTTAATATTGCCCCGCCGATTCCGAAATAATTCGGATCGCCGTTTGCTATAATTAAAACATTTTTTTTGCCTAAATTTCCCTTTATATAATCTATTATAAATTGAATTTTACTGTCGTAAAATATCGTCGCATTATTTAAGTGAGTAATATTACCGTCGTTTTCCACCGTTATGCTTTTATTCTCGGAAGCGATATATGTCCTAACCCGTGCTAATAAATCTGCGTCCTCTTTTCTTGCAAATACGGTATCTATCCTATTCTTCTTATCGGCAAACAATCTTAAAAGATCTTTTTTGCCGGTCTCTAAAAAACACGGAGATATACCGAGTATATGAATTTTCTTGGTCATTTATATATTTAAATCCTCCATTGCAGATCGTTAATCCGCCGCGTACTTGCCGCGTCTATACTGTTTTTATTATTTCACCCTTATACGATATCAAGACAATTTCGATATCAAGGTCATTGTTATTTCCCGTCATTTTATTTAAATTTTCTCTTGCCGCTTTTAAAATATTTTCAAAAATAACTCCGGAAAAGGGTCTAAACTTATCCGATAATATATATTCGTATGCCTGCCTTGACGTATTGGAATTAATTATAAGATTAAAAATATATTCCGTCTCTTTTTCGGTCAACCCCATACTTTCTAATCTGTTAAGCCCTAGTAACGTTTTTCTGACTGTTTCCCCTAGAAAATTTAAATTTAAATCGGTATATTTAGCATTTGTATTTCCGGCACCCTGTGCAATTTTTATCATTTTCCCGAACTGCCCTACTACAATAATTTTCTTTATCCCGAATCCAGCGGCTTTTCTCATGGAATAAGCCACATAATCGCCCATTTCTATAAAGCTTTCTTTCGGCATATCTTTAAAAATCTTCATGGCTATTTTTTCGCTGTATCTTCCCGGAGTAAAAACGCATGTTTTAATCTTATTCTCCGATAAGAATATCAGCGAGGTCTTAATCGTCTCAAGCCATGCCTTGGTAGATATGGGTATAACGTAACCGGTAGTGCCTAAAATACTTATACCGCCGTATATGCCAAGCCTCTGATTCAATGTTTTTTTAGCTACCTCTTTACCTTCAGGTATATAAAGTACCGAAATAAACGTATCGGCACCTATTGCGCTTAAATCCAAAATAGGCCCCTCTATCCAATGACATAACTCTTCCCTTGCGGCAAGCTCTATCATTTTAAAGGGAACCGGGTTTACTGCCGCCTGCCCCGGTTCAACCGGCAAACCGGGCTTAGTTACTATGCCGATGCCTTTTCCAGCCGCGAGTATTAAAGTAAAACCCCCAAATGCATTGCTGCTACACAAATTACTTATCGTATTATAAATAGATAATTTTCCATAACACTTTCTTAATCTGCCGATTTTATTTTCGTTTATATTGATAAAATCGGCATAAATTTTAATTCCGTTGGTGACATCCGGGTCGTCTCCCGAATCCTTTACCACAACAGCTCTCGAAATAGACCGCTCGGCATCTTCTTCAAATTTTTCAAGCCCGGCAATATCTAAATGCGCAGTTTCTCCGCCCGGCATTTTTATATCGATAACCGAAAACTTTATCGACTTGAAATAATACCTAATAGAAGCCTTTATCGTCGCAGCACTCACGCTTCCCGTGGAAAATCCCTTTCTCATACTGTCATATAGCGTCTAAATCAGAACGATGTCCCTATCGTAAAGTTGACCCCTCCGGCCGGCCAATAAGGTTTTCTGTTAAGTATAAAACCGTATGAAAAACTTATCTGACCTATCGGAGATAGATACATTATACCTGCGCCGGCAGATTTATACAATGCAAAAGGTCTTATATCTCTGCTATTTAAAAATACATTTCCGCCGTCCTGAAAAATAAAAAGATTAAAATTTTTATGAATCGGAATATTAAGCTGAAGATTATAATTTTCCATAACGTCTCCCCCTATCGGATAGTTGTGAGGATTAAGGTCCACGAGCCCAATAGAATCCTGAGGGAAACCCCTCACCGTAGTCCTGCCGCCAATAAAAAATCTTTCGTTTATAGGCACCTGCGTAGTCGGAGGCAAAGGCCTTATATAACCTAAACGAAGCGAGTAAAGAAAAACGGTATTATAAATAAACGGAATATATTCCTCTGTATGAAAGAATATCTTAAAAAAATTGATTTGAGAATCTATTGAAAATGTAGAATAGATGAATTTTAAGGTCGTCAGATTCCCTGACGTGGGATTGAATATATTATTTTTCGTATTATAAATAATAGATGAAGAAATGGAGCTGATTCTGGAAAAACCCGAGTCCGTCGGGGTTATTTGCGCGCCGGGATTTAACCCCGACAGGTAATTATAAAATATCCCGTAGGAAAAAAGCCCTTTAATATGAGTGCTGAATCTCCTTATTATTGAAAATGCCCCTCCCTCCTTGTGCAGCCTATAATTAATAGTTGTTATGTTCGTGTCCAATCCCTTGGCGTCAAAAGCAAACCCTCTATAATTATATATGGCGGGGTCGTAGTAATTTAAAAGTAAGTCTGTATAGACGGCGCTTTTTGAGAGACGCATGGAAAGAGACTGCCCAATCCCAAAAAGGTTGTTGTTCTCTACCTGCATAAAACCCTTGTATCTGACGTATGTGCCGTAACCGGCTCCGAGACTGAAGTTCACCGGCTTTGCGTCTTTTACCTTTAAAATTATATTCTTATACGGTTCTTCATCTTGTGGATTTTCTATCTTAATGCCGACGTAATTAAATATACCCGATCCATACAGCCTGTTCTGCGTTTGAATTATTTTTTTCTGATTATAAATTTGACCCTTTTTAAAAAGTAAAAGACTCCTTATATAGTAGGTTTTCGTGATAGTATTGCCTATTATTAAGATGTTTTTTATCCTGACCAGTGGACCGCTTCTTATGTAATAATAAAGATTTACGTATTTTCTATTATTTAAGTGCTTTATGTTCAACTTTACCTTAGAAAAAACAAATCCGGAATCGGCCAACCTTGTCGAAAGCATATTCTTCCCGTTTTCCGCCTTAATTATATAAAGCGGAGAATTTTGCATTTTTAGAAAATAATCGACTGTTTCTTTATAATATTTCAATCTATGAGGCAATCCGCTTACGTAAACCCTCTTTACCGTGGTTCTTATCCCTTTTATTATATGTAGAATTATTGTAACGCTTTTTTTATCCACGCTGAATTTCAAATCATATTTTATGATAGGTGAAAGGTAACCCTCGTCGTTATAATAGTTTTTGATATTATTTATATCGTCGAGAAGCCTTTTCTCGAAAAAATATTCGCTGTTAAACACCGACGTAATGGATGTTTGCATAAGCGAACGTATGGTTTTCTCAACAAACGGTTCGTATCCTTCTATAACCACGCGTCTTATTTTTACGGTGTGCCCCTTGCGTACGTCATAATATACGTCTAAAGTTCCATTTATTTTATTTACCCGTTCCTTCAATAAAACCTTCACAAAATAATAACCTTTCTTTTTAAAAAAGTTTTTCAGTATCCTTTTGAATGCTATAAATGTCTCCTTGTTGAATATCAAAACGTTTTTTTTGTCGAATAAAGAATTTTCTATAAAAATCGGTTTTAAGGGTGCCGCGCCTATAAAATGAAATGATATTCTGTATCCGGGATAGACATTGAAGGTGACTATTGCTTTATGTTTAGAGATATAGGTAATTTTAGGACCCTGGATTATTACGTTAAGGTATCCTTTATCGCTGTATATATTCCATATTTTTTCTCTAAATTTTTGAAGATTATTCATACTCAACGGCTTTGAGACTAAACCCCTGACGAGCGCTCCTATCCTTTTCCTCGGATAGTATGATTTTAATTTGACAAATACCTTGGAAACTAAAACCGGCTTATTATGAATGATATTAATATTTACTATATACTTTTCTGAGTTCCTTAAAACATACGAAGATATTTTAACCTCTGCATCAGGATAGCCTTCGTTGAGCATAATCCTTCTTATGCTATCTATGCTTACAGACTCGTAATATCTTGAAAATCGACCCCCTTTTTTTAGGGGAATAGATTCCAAAAGCTCTTTCGGCGATATGTCAGTTCCCTCAAGACCGTATACATTCACCACCCCTATATAAACCTTCGGAAAAAAAACAAAAGTGAGATGGATAAACTTTTGTTTTTTACATATTTTAACTAAAACGGAAATATTAGAAAAATAACCGGTATTATATAATGTTCTAAGGGTGGCTTTAAGATAGGGCATAGAAAATTTCCGTCCCTTTTTTAAGTACAAAAAATTGTCGATATCTTTTAGGGGGATATTCGGCGGCAGCTCGTATCTTATGGATTTAACTATATACTTAGAAACACCGATATCGGAAATATTTGAGAAACCGACGCCAACGAGACAACCGTTTTTTTTTGCGTAAGCTGTCGGTAACAGGTAAAATAAAAAAAATATAAGAAAAAATGATAAAACGACGGTCTTTTTAAGATTAATAAGCATAGATTATTTTTTAATAAAACTTAAAATGAAAAACTATATTACCGCCTACTTCGCTGTATATATTTGAATCATTCGGCGCAAGTTCGTTGTTTTCCCACTCGCCTATTATAGAAATATGGTTACTTAATTTGTAAGTTAAAGTAACGGATTGCGAAGATTGTGACGATATGATATCGCTGTAAGAAACCGAAAGCCTGTCGGTCAACGTTTTAGCAACCGTTACTCGAGGTGCTACGCTATGTGTAACCGCAGAATACGAGGGAGAAACAGATAAATTTTTAAATCCGAAATAGCTGGATATTGTGCCGGTGATACTCTGTTCTACGCCGCCCCCTATAGCCGATGCCGCCTCCGAAGCGGCAATACCCCCTGCCGAACCGGCATATACCGAAGTCGTCGGAACTCCCAATGCCAATATGGAAACGATATTTAGTTCGGAGAGCGAGGGAGTAGAAGAAAGATTGACGTTAAAATTTAATAGCGACCCACTCGCGTTCATCCTAATAGTATACTGATTGATATGAGTATTCGCCGAAACCGCAAAAGACGGATTTATACTGTAAGGGTCGTTAAAATCCAGATTGGCGTATGCCAATTTAAACTCTGTCCCCCTAAAATAGATTTCTCCTCTTTCTGCGGAAACCGTTCCTGTAAGAACAGGTTCGTGAACCGTTCCTGTAAGATGAAGATTCGCATTGAAATTCGTATCTATTATGTTATTCCTGACGGCAATACCCTTATTTGATTTTATCTCTATATTAAGTTTTGGATTAAATACCCCTTTTTTAATTGTTGGTTTTATTATATTATACTTCTTGTAACGCAAAAGAAACAATGAAAGATTTACTGCTTTATTGTATAATGCCCTTTCTATGTCAACGTTTCCATATATCGTAGCATTGTTTCTTTTGCCTATATATCCGAGTCTGCCGTTCATTTTTACGTAAAAATAATCAGACTGTCTATAAATAGCAGAAATAAAATCGGTCTTTATGTTATAAAAGGCAGGTTTGAAATTTTTGAGCATTACTACCCCTTTTGCGGCAAAAATGCCGTTAAATAACCTGAATTTTGCTCTTTCAAGCGCAATCACGTTGTCATCGAAAGATAATCTTGCAAAAATACGCGAAATCGTAAACCCGGGACTCATGGTAGTTTCTACGAGTCCCTTATTTATATTTGCAAATCCGTATATCTGTGGAGCCGACAAATTTCCGAAAATAACCGCCGAACCGGTTATAAAACCGGACGAATTTATTATTTTATTATATAAAATTCTAAGAATCCATAGGTCGGTTCTATCGTTTATTATGATATTGTATTTTTTCCGGGTTATATCCCCCCTTATTTGTAAATAGTTATCCCCCCCCCTCAATTCAAATCCGCTTAAGCTTATCTTTCCGTTTACGTAGGATATTTTTATATTCTTAGTATTTTTTAGAATAAACGATCCGTGTTTTAAATAAAGATAATCTAATTTCGTAAATATATAAGAATTTCTTATATCTGAAAGCCTTCCGCTGCCATATATGCCGCCTGATAGTCTAAATCGAGTCTTGCGATAATCCATGTCTAAAAAATTTATATTAGTATGGAAAGTATAGCGATAACCATTTTTAAGTAAAATAGTGGCCTTAGTTTTCAACCTATTTTGTAACGCGGATATATTCAGAACCGTTTTACCCATGTAAGAATGAATTTTAGCATCAGCGTTTCCGAGTAAGTAACCGTTTATATCTATGCCATTCACGAATATGTCCCCCGAAATATTCGGTAAACTCGACGAACCTCCTATATGCAAAGCAATATCGACGGTTCCCCTTATAGGATATTTAATATGATATCGTTTAAATAACTCGGTGTCTAAACTTCTTAGTTTTATTCCTTTTGAAATCAACCGTAAATTATAATTATTTTTACCTTTGTAATCACCGACGGGTTTAAATCCTACCGTCCCGCTGACGTTAAAGGCTGCTCCGTTATATGTGGCATAAAGTTTTTTTACTTTTAACTCTTTCCTGTTTAAAGAACATGTTAGATTAATATCGGAAATATTTTGGTTATAAAACGTGCTCTTCTTGGAATTGATTTTAATATCTATACGAGGGTTTTTTAATTTGCCGTGTATCATACCCTGCGAGCTTAAAACCGTAAAAAACGGTATTGGTGATTTCCGAGAAATTATATGGATATTTTTAATTTTAAAGCTTGCGTTTATATATTCTTTACTTGAAAGTTCATTTTTAAAGATTTCCCCGGTAAGCAGTATGCTCCCTTTTCGGTTTTTATTCAATTTCGAATTTTTTTCAGTTAAAAAAATCTTTTTGAATAAAATTTTTCCATGCGGCATTACGTCGAAATCAAAGTCTCCTTGATATCTATCTATATATTTATTAATGTAAAGGGATTTAAACCGATTTCTGAATTTGAAAGATACTCTTTTAAATTTTCCGAAAATATCCCCATTAAGAGTTCCATTGCCGGACGGCTCGAAATAAGGGCCCTTATACTTATCTATAAAACTGAAAAACGGCAATTCCTTATAAGACGAATTAAATTTAATATTTAAATAGCTCTTATCGTAATTTATTTTTCCCGTAAGAGTACCCTTGAGTATGCTTGAAGAAACCCGTACGTTCTTAAGTAAAACAAGCTTATCATTTATAAATGTTTCTCCCTTAATTAGACCCTTTTTTCTGTAATTTATATAATATATGATTCTTTTACCCTTTTTATTTCGATACTTGAAGAGTTCCACCGGCTTACTCAGGGTTATATTTTCTATATTATTCACATAAAATTTTTTACCAAAATTTAAAAACGTTTTAACGTTGCCGTTCACAATAGCCTTAAACTGAGGTATATTTTCCGAATAGTAAAACTTCATAAGTCTTCCGACCTTTATGTTCTTTAAGATAGATTTGAACTTGCCCTCTTTATTGCTAAGATTGATAACCCCTGTGGACTTTAAATTTCCACCGAACATGTCAAGGTTAACCTTTTTTAATCTTATGACCATATCCTTTACTTTGCCGAAATATCCGCCGGCTTCTATAATCCCGCTTTTTACATCTCCGCCGGAAAAAACAAAATTTTTAAGACGAATTACCGCATCAGCCCTAATTTTTTTGGAAAAATCTCCGGTTACAAATAATTTGACGTTAAGATTTCCCTTTAATGCTTTTAATGCGGAAATATTGGCGAATCTCTTTGAGAGAGAAGACAGATGATTAACCCTTATCTTGGTTGTATCGCTTATCTTATTGACTATTCTGGAAACCTCGGTATTCCTTCCGGTGTCAAGTATGCCATTAGATACGGAAGTAAAATAATCGGTACTTAAACTTACCCGGCGATACCTTAAAAATCCTTTAAAATAATGGATACTAAAGGCATTTGAGCTGAAAACCTGCCTTAATTTTATGGACTTTAAAAAAATATAAGGCATTTTATACCTAAAATAAATGCCGTTGGTGTCGGGTAAAAAAGGTATCCGATTCGGTTTTTTATATACGGTGAAATCAAAATTTTTAAGCCTCAACGTAATATTTTTATCCACTTCGTTCAAGCTTAAATTTGCCCCCGTTATTTTTAAGCTGTCGTAAGACACTGAAATTAACGATAAAGGGCTCCTGTCGGCAAGATTTTTTATAACCGAGTTAATTTTTTTATAATTATAGATTGTATTATTTTTTATTACGATATTAATATGCGGCCTTACGATATTGATATCGTAGATAATTACCTTTCTCCGGAGCAGATCAAGCGGACCGAAAACAATATTAATATTACCTATTCTTGCAAAATTTTTAATACTTACACCATAAAGTTTAATCTGAGGTGCAAAAATAGATATTCTTATTTTTTTTATTTTAACCGACTTTTGTAAAACATTGGAAAGGTATAAAGATAAATAGTTTTTAGCTTTCGAAGCAAAATAAGGTGAAGTGATAAACAACGAAGCGCTTGTAGAAATTACAACTGTAAGCAGTAAAAAAATTAATAAATAAACTCTAAGACTCTTTTCATACTTTTTCATCTATAAATTTATAGCCGACGCCCCTTATAGTTTCTATGAATTTAATTGATTCGTCTATTTCAATATTTAACCTCAATCTCCTTATGTGGACATCAACCGTTCGAGGTTCCACAAACGAATTATTTCCCCATACGTTGTCCAATAACTTCTCGCGGGAAAATACGTCTCCTGCATAAGTCATTAGAAAGATAAGAATTTTAAACTCTATCGGACTCAGCTTTATCTCTACGTTTTTTACTGTCACACTGTGTTTGTTCACGTTTACTCTGATATTTTTGAACCTGAACTCATCTAAAATACCCGTTGTCTTGTTATCTTTAGCTAAATTAGCCGGAACTATTCTTTTTAAGATGGCCCTGATTCTCGCTAAAAGCTCGTTAACCGAAAAGGGCTTGCTTATATAATCTTCGGCGCCGGATTCAAAACCTAGAATCTTATCTACTTCTTCTTTTTTTGCCGATAAAAATATAATAGGAATCAGGGCAAGATAACTGTTCCGTTTTATTCTCTTACATACTTCGTAACCGCTCAGATCCGGAAGCATAAGGTCAAGAATTATAAGGTCGGGCTTAACTACTTCCGCAATTTTAATACCATCAAATCCATTGAAAGCAAATTCTACGTCATATCCCTCTTTGGCAAGATTATATTTTAAAAGCTCTACTATGTCAGACTCGTCATCGATAACTAAAATATTGGCTTTGCCCATACGACTCTTATTTATGTTTATTTTGTTTTTGATTATAAACTATTATATGTAAATATATCATAAAAACACGACACTGACAAGAATTTTATAGTGCTATATGATTCTAATCATAATTCAAGGAGCCTTTTTATTTCATTAAAATTTTCGGAGGCTACTTCGGTAAAAATCGTATATCCGGGGTCTATCGGCATAAGTATACTGCTATCGGCATTAAGTAAGATACTTTTTATTTCTTTTAACAATGCCGGATCTGCTTTTGCGCTTGCGCAAATCGGAAATTGCGGTATAGGGGTTGAATACTCAAGAACCTTAAGCGAATCTTTAAATTCTTCATAAGTGGAATCCATTAATCCGCCGGCATCAAAATCGCCTTCTGTAACGCCCTTCGCAACCATATCATGTGAACCGAGATATTCGACGAGGGATAAATCCTTTAGTTCTACGCCGTTCTTTTTTAACATAGCGATGGGGACAAGCGTAGAACCGGTCGACATTTTTGAACCGAAAGCGATACTTTTTCCTTTTAAATCTCTGATATTGCCTATATTGGAATTTTTGGAAACCACTATTGCGCTTTTATAAGTCGGAGATCCGTTTTTAACGGCATAAACCAAGGGTATAACTCCATATTTTTTTTCGGCAATAAGAAACGTAGATGGGGTCATATATGCCAGCTGAACTATTCCGCCGCCTATCTCTTCTATCGAATCTTCATATGATTCAGCAACAAATGAGGCAAAATTCACACCTCTATCATTATTTATATTAACGGATTCGTTTATATAGTTTATTAAGGGTTTGAACTTCTTTTTCATGTTAACAGCCGATTCTAAGGGGACTAACCCGAATAAATTTAACCTTAAGGATACAAATTCCGTTTTAAGCGAATGGGACAGCTCGGATAAAGAATCAAAACCGGCCTGAGACCTTTTCGTCATTTTCGTCGTCTCCGCAGAAACTTTTTGGACTACGGCTAAGTTTTTCTCTACGTCAGAAACGGCTATTTCAAGCTGCTCTGCCGAAGACGTAATCACGTTTATATTACTTTTTTCATCCGCCGCAGCCTCTATTATTTTCTGAAAGAATTCTTCGGCTTTTTTTGTTTCCATCATAATACTTCCGGCATTTTCAACCGACTCTTTGATGGCGCTGACAGTTTTAGCCGTTTCCTCCTGAAGTCTTTCGATTATTCGTCTTGTGTCGAATGTGGATTTGCTGGTTCGTTCCGCAAGTTTTCGGACCTCGTCGGCGACAACCGCAAACCCTCTGCCTTGTTCGCCCGCCCTTGCCGCTTCTATTGCTGCGTTCAGCGCCAAAAGGTTTGTTTGATCGGCAATATCGCTGATTAATGATATAACCTCTCCTATCTCTATAGATCTGTCGTTTAGACTTATCATGGTATTACGGAGGTTTTCAATGGAAATAGATACAGTTTTAATCTCCAATATAATGTTCTCTATCATGGTATTTCCTTCTTTTGCCCTTTGGACGGAAAGGCTCGAAGATTCATTGGCATTTTTTGCGCTTTTCGTCATCTCCTTATGAGACATGCTAATTTCATCGATTGCACTGGATATAGAAGCAATCTGACCGACGAGTGATTCGTTTTCTTTGCTTATCCTTTCCATGGAAGAGCTTTCTGATTTAGCGTCTACGGCAACAATATCAACAATTTCCAGAGCGGATTTAATAATATCGTAAAAAGAATCAAATAAGTCGTTAATTTTGAATTCGATACCATAAAAATCGGCATTTGTCATGCGTTTCCGAATATCTTTTTCTTTTTCTAAAAAATTATCTAAAAATAATTTCACCTTTTTTGCTTTTTTATTCGCGGAATGTTTTTTTATCGAAGAAAAAATATAGTAAATAACGGCAAGAATAGTTATCGCGGATATGAGAAGAGAATCGATATGTACAACCGCAATCACAAAGAAAATTATTAGAACCAATCCGAAAATTATATCAAGCACAGTATTAACGTTAATCCCGTTTTCGATATCGGTTAACCGAGATTTAGGCATCGACTTATTTCTTTCCATAAAAGTATCTCCGCTATAATATATTCATATCGACACTTATGCCGCCTCCCCGTTCCCCATATCTTTAGTACATCAATCTATAATAAATATCTTCTACGGCATTTTGAATTGAAATGCTTATTATCCTTTGGAATAGCGGTTTTTTGATGTTTAAATTAATAACCTTATTGGGGTTAACATTGAGCGATTCGCATAAATCTTCGAGCGCCTTATCGAAATCAGAGACCTCGTCAATTAGTTTTTTAGCCGCAGCACTTTTAGAAGAGAAAAGCTCACCCGTAGCAAGACTGAGCGTATCCTGTAAGTTAATCCCTCTGGCTTCGGAAACTATCTCTACAAAACGATAATAAATTTCGTCTTGAAGTTCGTTTATGCTGGTCCTTTCTTCGTCAGAGTAATTTCTCGTAAAAAGCCACATATCCTTATGCTTACCTTTTTTAACCACCTCATAATCAATGCCTAATTTTTCCATAACTCCTTTAAGAACGGGTTTAATGCTTATAACGCCTATAGAGCCTATAATCGCCATCGGAGGGGCATACAGTCTTTCTAATGCGCAGGCAATCATATAGCCTCCGGATGCCGAAACCTCCAGGTAGCCAAAAACCTTTTTACCCTTTTTTCTTAGCCTCTTAACGGCATAATATAGAAGTTCGGAATGAACGGCGCTTCCCCCCGGGCTATCTATTACAAACATCACCCCTTTTATCGATTTCATTTTCTCAAGTTTCTTCAGGAGTTTTATATAAGAAGACACATTCTGAGCAGTTATCGTTCCGGCATAACGTATTACGGCAACTCTTCTGCGATTAAATATAGACATTTTATCAATACCTTTTAATTATACAGCGTATTATGTTTATGATTATATCATACAAAATCAAACGTGCCGAAAATCTTGTTTAAAAATCCGCCTTAAATGCCAAATACATAGATTCTTTAAACCGTATTCATTTCCTCGGTGCCGGAGCAATCATATTATCGTTTTTTAACGACTCCTTAGAAACCAATTTTTCTAAATAGAAAATGTCCTTCAAGAACTTATCTGTTTAGTATATTGTCCCCTTTCATATATTAAAAGAATATCTATTGAATACCGTATTCATATTTTTATAAATACCTTTTATGAACTCTACCTGCTCATATAAATTCTTATATTATTTACTATAGCGGTTCTCAGTTCCAGATATCCTCTTTAAAAAGACATTTCTATCTTAAGATTTTCTTTTTATCCGTATTATAATTTTTCGTAAGTTAATATAAATTTTTTGATAGCACAAAGAAGCGATGAAATATGAGTTACACATCATTGCAACACTGTATAAAAATAATAACCAAAACAGCAGTAAATTTTAAGGTTGTAACACGATTCAGCTTCATTGTGAATTGAAAGTTAATTATCCCGCAACCGGCTACTATTTTTTATACTTACCGTACTGCAAATTGAAAATAATAAAGCTCATTTTTTAACAATCATTGAGCTTTATTATTTGTATTTACGAGCTATAAAGTTGTTGGATGCAAACAGTTCAAAAGCAACAGGGAGAGATATTTATATGTTAATAAAACACTTGATAAAATCAAAAATCCAGCAGATAATCTTTTTTTGAATAAAATTAATATGATGGGGAGATAACAAACTCATCCTTTCCGGTTTGAAAAGCGGCGTATTACGAGAAGAGATTGAAAGGGAAGGTGGATTAAAGCTCATTTATACTGATCCGCCGTTTGATGTTGGCGCGGATTTCTCTATGAAAGTAAAGATTAATTTCTTACGTTGATAATCTAAAGTAAACCATTAAATAATTTTTACTTTGTCTTAACCTAAGACACGTCACTTTCAGCAAGGAGCAGTCGGAGCGTCGGAATAGACTACGACTTCATTCCTTAACACGTCTGTATTGGAGTAAGTATCTTCGCATGTGAAATCGGACTCGTGTAGAAAACCGGTTTCTTTTTGATATGTTTGCCTCAATTCTTTTGTATTGATGTTAAAGCCGGCAAAATATGGGCATTTTTCAAGACCGCACACATGTGGATGCATATCTTTAAAGTTACATTCAATTTTTACGTCTTTATCTAAAAGGGGAAAGTGAAAATCGATATAAAGAGAATAAATTAATATTTCCATTGATTTAAAAAGATAGGCTTTGCAGCAAGAAGGTCCCGTCAGGCAATATATAGCCTTAGATAGCGATGTAGTAATTCCCATAGTTATTTTTTGCTCTCTATCCTTTCCGCATACCGAGCCAGTCAATATAGAATATATGATACCGCCCGCAGGAACTATGCCGCATACGCCGCTTAACCCGCAATAGCCGCCTACAGCCTGTTTTGATAATCTCAGAAACGCCTCTTCCATATCGGCATCGGTTATATTAAGATAGCCGCGATTCTTTAGGCTCATTAAAATAGAACCGGTTAGAATATAAGCATGATGGCAACCCAGCATCGGAATAGAAGAATTATTTAAAATATCAAATGTTATTTCAAAAGGGTCCATCTTATCTGTAGCCAATAAATACTCTTTGATGAAATTAAAAGAAGGCAGATTATGGCAATCATCGCAAACATAGTGAGATTTACCCGAAGAGCATACGATATTCCCCTTTTCCTCTTTGCCGCAGTAAAAACAAGTCAGAAAGATAGAGATCGGTAAATATTCAAGTCCATTCCCGCATATTAAACAATTAGAAGAATAAATCCCGCCGCAATCGTTTTTCCCGCTCTTATGTGCGTCAAATTCAGTTTTCATGTTTTACTCCGGTCAATAAATACGCTATCTTCATTGTTTTAATTATTTATTACCCTTAATTATGTCAAATCCAGCTTATGATTTGCACTATTGATATTTCAACCCGCGACATTCGATATTTTTTTAAGTATTTCTTTATTCTCACCAAATTTACATATTGCATCGCAATATTTTTTTAACTCAGAAAAAAGAATATAATATATTCCTATTTTACCCCTTTTAATACCCGGTCTTTGCAGCTGCATTATTGCTTCTCTCTCTCTTTTATCGGGTATTACAAGATACAATGACGGCGGGTCGTTAGGGAAAGAACAGTATAGATCGTTAAGCCTTGATATTCCCGAATATATTGTAGTACTCTTTTCTATTTCAAAGGCACAAATAATCTTATTTGTGCCTTTTTCAAACCAAACTGCATCTATCAAGGTAATTGTTTTATATGTATCCCCATCAACTTCTTCCAAATTAGGAAATTTATCAATGCTTATAGAAGATAAACTGTTTCCGTTATAGCAGCGTGACCGGTCATTTGATGCCTGAATAACATCATATCCCATAGAATCTCCAATTGTTAAAATATGATATTGCATCTCCGTATGAAGATTTGCTTCCTCCATTTCACTAATAACTTCATCATGCCGCTTTCTTATTTTATTATTTATTTTTGACCATTCTTTTTCTGTAACATGCTCGCTGTTAATTAGTAATTTACTTTCCCCGATATCAAACAGAAGACCCGCAAAAGCACCGAGGTCATTAGAGAGATCTAACTTATATTCATTATTCTTCGTCATTATTATCTCTCTCATTCTCAGGTACTCGGGCCATGACCCGAGTTTTATTTTATCGTCAAATAAGGAATTGAAGCCGTTAACGATTGCCGTATTGAACGGAAGAATTATAGTAGGGTGTAAAAAATAGAGAATATTAGCGACTGCCGGACCTAACCCCTTTATCTTTCTATGATCGAGCAGAATAATTTCCTTGATTATTTGTTCTTCTTTTGTATAATTTATACACCTTTCAAGAAATTGACCAAAGGCAATTTTATTTTCTTCATTTTCATAGATATCGGGTATTCTTAATTTCGGTTTCCAACAGAATGGGTGCGATGCACCCTTAAATACTTGTTTTTGCTCTGTTATGCAATTTAACACGAGCTCTAAGGATGAATTTTTGAAATCATTACCGAAATTTCCACATTTAATATCGCGTATTACATCAAATACACCTCGTCTAATGGAACGAAATGCTTTTAGTCGTTCATCGTTATTTACGAACCAGCTGTTATATACGGTCTCTTCGTCTTCTTTATATCTTTTAATTATAGATTTTAAATCTATATCCATGAAACCCCTCTTTTTTTAGACTTGTTTCTTACGTGTAATTGTTTATCGCTACAGTCAATATTAGACATATCGATACCTCTTTCAACATTTTTTATATTTACAACTATACCATATAGTTCGCCTATTTAGATAATAAAATAATTTATAGCGTCTTCAGTTTTTTAGTTAAATGAATTGACTTGTTTTTAATTCTTAATTTTACAAATTTTAATAACCTTGCCATATAAAGATTATCTTCTGCAGTAAACCGATTTAATAAATCATCTTTTGTTTAGCGCGAAAAATAGATACTTCTTTATTGTCAAGGATAAACTCAACCCGAAAGATATTACCATCCCCTATTTATATATTATTGTTTTGCTTCCCTTTGTTTATGTTTAAATTTGCTAAATTTCATCTGTGTTTTAGCAAAAACGGACACAATGTCAGGATTTATTTTTAAGGTTTGGCTACTCGGAAAGGTTTATTTGCTACGGTTTTGAATGGAGCGGGAAACGGGACTTGAACCCGCGACCCCCACCTTGGCAAGGTGATGCTCTACCACTGAGCTATTCCCGCGAAAAACATAACTTCTTGTAGATATTAAAATACATTTTCTGTAATATGTCAATGATTTTTGTTTTAACTCATCCTTCAATTTATAACGCATGGAGCAAATTTGATCTCATTTTCAATAGTACCTAAACCGACAATATCAAGAATATCCTCTCTTGAAGAATCGAAAGTTCTCGTTTTAACTATCTTCCCTGTTTTAAAACAATAATAGATTTTCTCGGCTTTGAATTTTTTATACAAAGAATACTCTTCTATGCTGGTTCTGGCGCATGAAAATACTGCCTCCCCGCAATCTTCGATAAATGTTTCAATATCCTTGTAATCACTTTTTTTCCACTTATCCCCGTATTGAGTATGAGATTTGAGAGTAAAGTATATATAACCCTCAATCAATGGTTTACTTGTCATAAATTAAGTATAAAATATTTTTAGTTTATGGATAACGACCCAAAATTTTGAATTCATCTTTTACTTTTTTAATAGCAACAAAACTCCCCTTTTCACCTAAAATATTAAGACCGTAAACCGGAATTTTATCTATTTCAGATTCGCAAATTCCATGATGATGCCCGAAAAAAACCACCTTTGGCGTAATATTTAAAATAAGTTTTCTGAGTCCTATTGACTTTGGATAATATTTGTTTTTATCGTTATCCTCTATGAGAACGTCCTCTGGAGCATCGTGCGAAATAAAAATATCTATTTGTTTATCTTCATTATTCCTATTCATATCTTTATAATTTATAAGATTATCTATCTCATATTCAGTATAACATCCATTTACATCCTGATGTCTGAAATATTCGGGATCGTATTTTCCGCCGATACCCGCAACAACAATATTCTCAGTTTCACTGCCGTAATGACCGTCTCTTTCACCTTTTTCTATTTTAATTTCATGGACCGTTCCGTTCGATATATAAAACAAATCTTTAATTATTTCAAACTCGCCGGATAACTTAACGGCATCAAGAAAGCCAAAGTCTTCGTTGTTGCCGTTTATAAAGTATGTCTTAATGGGAACAGCTCTTTTATGCTTGTACCATTCCGGAAAATCCCCCGTCCCATTGTAAAGTTTAGTTGTTCCGTCATGATTTCTTTCATCTATCCACACGCCGAAATCACCGACCTGCAAAACAACATCGAACTTAATTTTAAGTTTTAACTCAAAATTATTAATACTTTCATAAAGCATATCCATTCTTCCATGGACATCACCAGCCACACAAATGTTCATATTCTTACCTGTTATACCTTATAATCCATTATTTCTGTTGTCTTAATATCTATATTTTTTTAAAGTTTTACTCTAAGCAGTATTTATATATCTCAATATATTATTTATATTGAGATATATAAATTGACCTATTACTTTATGTTTATACTGCTTGCTTATATTTTTATATTTTCGGATTATCAGCGCTATTTTTAAATACGTATTTATTATAGCGAATATTGTACCACATATTGAGATGATTATCTTATTCTAAAACCTCAACGCTTCTATGTACAAATACTTTAAAATGATAAAATCATATTAATTATTGACTTAAAATAAGACAATATAGTATTATTATACTGCTATTTTAAAAAAAGGGGCTGTAGCTCAGTTGGCAGAGCGCTTGCATGGCATGCAAGATGTCGTCGGTTCGACTCCGATCAGCTCCACCATTCAAAACCGTAGCAAATAAACCTTTCCGAGTAGCTAAACCTTAAAAAAATAAATCCTGACACTGTGTCCGTTTTTGCTAAAACACAGGTAAAATTTAGCAAATTTGAATACAAATAAAGGGAAGCAAAACGACAATATATAAATAGGGGGGGTAATATCTTTCGGGTTGAGTTTATTCATGCCGTTTAGATTTGCTATATCGTCAAAACACAGAGTAAGGCGGCTATTTGGCAGGAATACATAAGAAACACAACTATATATTACCGAGATGCATTTAAGTGATATAAAAATGTACCGGCTTCAAAAAAAATCTGAAATATTATCCATGCAGAAAAATAAAGGTAAATGATTTAGGTTGGCTCGTTATAATTTTAAAATAGTTTAGGGATATTTGCATATCCCTAAACTAAAACTGCCTATAAGTATATTATTTCCTCTCATATACTTAACTTAAATCTATTCCAAATAAAACTTTAATCCGGCGTTACCCCCTCTATTATGCTTCCCGTCGGTCTATGCTCTTTTTTTGTTAATTTTTTTATGTAACCTATTACTTTCTTATAAGATTTTAAACCCTTAGATGCAATCCATTCCTGTTTAAACTGTTCCGGTCCGGAAACCTTCATAAGGGTAACCGGGGTATATTGCTCGCCGGCAGAAGCAACGCCGACTGACGACAATTTAAACTTATTTTTCAATTTAGATTTAAGCGGGGCTTCCCATAAACCTTTTTTACCTAACTCTAATCTTAACTTATCTATCCTACTCCTACATATTCCAGGATTTAAAGCAGGCTTTACCTCCATAGGCAATACGTTAAACGGTGCCATATCGGGTTTATCGGTAAATCCGTTTCTTATAACCGCTGAGTTTGCGTCCCACTGAGACATCGGTGGCAGCTTAAAGATCGCTTCAATCGTCTTTAAAATGTTTACTTGTGAATAAAAATGTGAAATCAAAGCACCTTTCTTAGCGTAAGGACCTATCATTACCGCAAACGTTCTAAGGGCGTTTATATGATCGGCTCCCGACTGGGCATCGTCTTCTGTAATAAATACGAGAGTATTTTTCCATATAGGCGAATGACTTAAATAATCGATAATTTTACCGGTGGAATAATCGTTATTCGCCACGTAATAGTCTGGAGTATAGTAACATGGTTTTGTGCCTGCCGTATGGTCGTCAGGTAACCATATATAAACAAAGGACGGAAAATCATGACTGGCCATCCTTTTTTTCGCAAAGTTCAAAAAGACGTTAGTCCTTGTGGTATCCAATATAAACCTGTCCCACCCGTAAGATTTAAGGTCTATATGCTTTTTCATAACATTAGATATGTTACCTATCCTCGAACGGGATACGAACTCCCCGAAATCTTCAAAGGATACTCCGTATTTAATCATATCGTTAAAGATATATAATTTTTGAGGATATGCTATCCACGGATTAGACCAATGCTTTAATGCGGTTAAACTGTCGTAAATCGGCATATATTTATAATGGTCGCGTATGCTTAATTTTCTTAAATCCGCCGTCCAGCCGGAGTTTGCGACTAAACCCCTTCCTGAATAATATATAGGCCACGTTCTTTGAATCCAGTCGGAGTCCGATGCCCCCGTTGTCCATTCATGAGCCTGCGACGTTACCTGTCCGTCCGCCATAAAGTCGACGAATAGTCCGTAATCATTGGCAAGCTTGTAAAGGTTCGGAAGTTCTCTTTTGTTATAAAGGTCGAGGTGGGGATCTGCCCATTTGCCCGCGCGTTTATAAACCCCTAAATCCTCGTCGAACGTCTTATTTTCCCTTAAAATAAAGACTACGTGTTTTATATGTGTCCGTAGAAAACGATCTATCTTTGCGTTTTTTTCATGCCTTGCCGTTCTCTGACTAAGCGTAAACCCATCGTCTTTTAGGGCTACATGCGTCCAGAAACCGTAATCCTTTCTTGTATAATTTAGATTAATCTTTTGGATAATCCCGTCCATAAAACTGCCTATCCACTGATAATAGTAATCAGGTCCGGTTCCGAGACCCTTGGCGGATACCACAAATATATCGTTGCCGCTTGATACCACGGCCGTGGGATACCATGCCGTAGGAATCAGACCGATACGGGAACCGGTTTTTAAATTATATATGGCAATATCGTCGTTACCGGCGTTTGCAACGTATATTTTATCTTTTACGACGGCAATACCATCGGGATAGCTTCCCGGAGGGGCGTTTTTATAAGGAGAGTCGTTGATAATTTTTATGACCTTTAAGGTCTCCGAATTAAGTTCAAAAATCATATCGCTGTTGGAATCGGAAACTAAAACGTAAGGAGTATTCTTAACGCTCGTCAATGCGGTGGGATGGACTCCCGCCACCTTGCTGTTTTCGTTTAAGATGACTCCGGTCCGTATAAACCCTATCTTTTTCATAGTTACAGGGTTTAACACGGTAACCCCGTAAGAGCCCCAGTCACTGACGATCAGCCTCTTGCCGTTATCCGAAATAACCGAGGTGAAGGGGTAGGGACCGACATTTGTGTAAACAATTTTACCCGTATATTTATTTATTCTTGCAATGGCATTAGACAAAAGACCGGTTACGAAAATATATTTGCCGTAAACCGTGACGGAATCCGGATAAAACATATACGGCTTCTTATCCTGATGACCTTGGTACTGATAAGGATACTGGTTTTTCGGAAAGTTCTGCCATTTTAGATGGTATTTTTTAACGACTACCAATTTACTGCCGATAAGTTTTAGTGCTACAATGTTGCTCACTCCTCCACCCGAGGCATATAAAGTCCCATTGGGACCGAAAGTTAAACCCTGAAACAGGTCCTGATGGCTATTTTTGGCAGAAATAAATGTCTGCGATTTATTTATGCTATTATTTTTAGCCTCCTTAGGATTATATATTATAACCTTAGGTGGTTTTACCTTCATGAGCTTCTTTTCTTTATATGCCTTATACTGCGCTATCTCGGCAAGAGTATTCTTATTGTATATGGTAACGGTCTGAACGAAGGTTGCGCCGTTTGCAACTACGGCGACTAAGTTATGATATACTGCAACATTAGTTGCAAAATTAGGGGTTCCGTTCAAAAGCCCTACCGGAGTGACGATACGACCGGTCGGAAGAATGTGACGTACGGTTAATAAATTGTTTGCAGTAACACCGAGCGGTTTAAAAATATCCGGACGGTTTTTATAACTATAGTGATTAAAATTCTTTTTGAGGTGCTTTGCGTTGGCATATGCGGGGGTCTGCAAGACCCCCGTCAACACATATAGACCTGTAAACAATGCGGGCATCAAAGTAATGGCAAAGAGAATAGAAAGTAGCCCTTTTATTCGTTTGAGTATCATAATAGTTGTCCTCTATTTTATTTTAATTAATCTGTTTAAAATTTCATGCTGGTGCTTATGAAGAACATTCTGGGCGCACCGGGCCACGCTTGCAACAACGCACCAGTCTTATAATAATTGTAGACGTTCGGATGTCGTCCGCCTGCATTGTAAACCTCCTGGGAGTTATATTTTTTATTAAGCAGGTTATCAATCGATAAACTTATTTTCATATTTTTTAGACCCGGTATAAAATTATTTAATGCTACCG